>Ga0214480_100162_pt1 | contig 31803 bp, 22 predicted proteins | sample M1_20Mar14CPVII9_3_FD_165042 | JGI IMG/M metagenome (GOLD analysis project Ga0214480, IMG submission 165042) | Marine eukaryotic communities from Monterey Bay, California, United States - M1_20Mar14CPVII9sort6BwellE17 | ecosystem: Environmental > Aquatic > Marine > Unclassified | place: USA... | reverse complement strand
AGGTTTAATGTTGAATACAAAGTTTGTACTATTAACTTGAACCAGATTTATAGTTTCGGGGATAGAGACAGTACGACTCCGTTGAAACCAGATGTTTGGTTAAAGGATGATTACTATTAAAAAGTTGTTAATTAGAGGGAGAATATGCATAGAAGAAGGACGTTAGTCCCCTGTTAAAGAAGTGTAGAAAAAGATAGTCAAGAAGAAGCTTGCTTGGCCAATCATAAAGTTAATTAATTCTTTTTGTCTTGGTCATTTATCTTTTATGATGAATCATATTACTAGAGCTCATCCGTCCTTCGGTAACGCAGTAGTACCGCCTGTTTAAAGTCAGCCGTTTTGATTCAGCGTTCTCGTTACTTTGATCCCAGATTTGGTTAACTCTACTACAAAGAAGATAAAGAACGAGAACACTAATATAACATACTTGATATAAGGTAACTTTACTGCGCAAGCAGGCTAGCCGAGCGTAGCGAGGCTAGTCTCTTCTATGCCTTTGTCAATGTCTCTCCAACTTGTTGGGAACTCTCTCATGTATATAGGTTTCTTTACTGGATGGTACTTTTGCATTTGGGTCGATTTCTCATCAGGAAAGAAGTAATAGCTTGGCATAGTGCCATCCAAATAGCCATCAAGTTTATACTTTGCAATGTAATATCCTCTCATTCTGTTAATATACCCTGATAGGGTTGACCACCAGGTACCGTAGAAGACTCTTCCTTTCGAAGCTACTAATTGATCTAACATGCCATAAAAGTTGGTATTGATACCCGGCAGAAGATGCTTGAAATCATCAAGGAATACAATTTCGTAATGTTCTTTAAATGGGTCAAAGAACGATTTGTCCCGCTCGTCTGTTGCAATATACACTAATCCACCTTCTATTAGGTTGTCTTTACTCTTTTTGATAAGCTCTGATGCTTCAAGTCTAGTTTTCTTGTACTGAAAGTCTCCTCTTCGTACATGTAAGGCATCATATAGTCCACCTTTATCTTTTGCTCGTTCTCTCACTGCTTGTACAACCCTTGCAGCAGCGCACATGATCTCGTCTATATATCTTAAATGGTCGCGTACAAACCTTTTACTCCACAGATCAGCTTTCCAATCAGAGAAGAAGATGAAGGCATAAAAGTGTGTCAGTAATCTTGTACCCTTTGTTGCAGGAAAGTAGATTACTGGTGCTTCTTGTAATCTTGTGTCATATATACATAACTTGGATCGACTAGAAGATTCAGCAAGTATTTCTCTCATTCTCTCGCTCATTGGTCCATCTACAGGTGTTGGTTTGCCCTCAAACTCTTCTAACGACGGCTTCTTCCTACCGCCCACTTCATTCATCATATCTTCATTGGCCTGTCGTAGTTTGTTGATTGCATCTTCGCCCTTTTCCTCAGGGAACGCCGCTATGCATTCCATTGGATTCCACTGGGGATTGACGCCGATTTTTTGAAGGTATGCTTTAACATTACCTGGACCATGTTTTGCTTTCTCATCCCATATCTCCGGCTTTCCTGTTTCGATATTCATCAGTTTGCCTGTTTTGCCCAACCGATGTAAGAATTGCTCAGATGTTATAACATTGAAACCTTCATGTTCAACAGCAATACTATCCAAATGAAAGAAGTCTCCAAAGTCAAATTCATTTTGCTGTTTCTGATCTCCCTTTCCAAGTAGATAGAACCTTTGAGTTGGTGGTAGAACAAGCGTTCTTCCCATAGCATGAGACATTACAAGAGCTGTTTCCATTGCCATTCGTATATTGTTCCATCCACCATGGTCTCTGTATTGTAATGGATGTGCATAATATGACGTGAGAATGAGATATGGACCAAACCAAAGATATAAACTTCATATGTCACAGACACATAAACTCACGGTTCAAATGTTAGAAATCTCTCAGTACTTTCGTCTAAGAATGGTGATTTATAACTAGCATCTGATGGTATGTCAGACCAAAAAGTCATTTCTTGCTCAGCATACTCATCCTCTGGTCCACCATACTTCTCCTTGCATCGTAATCCTGCAAGTTTATGTTGTCCTGTATCATTACCATCTGACTGTTGGCTTAAAATTGAGCTGTTATTATTGTTATCAGTATTATCAACCCTCTTTGACACATAATCATCAACAAGCGGTACCTCCTTCCGACTAGTTTGGAATCTTTCTTGGAATTCTCTATGTGACTTTTCAATTACATGCTCATCATGGAATGTATGATGAAAGTTGATATTAATTATACTAACAATAAAGGTTAGTATTGCAAAGACTATAAAGAGACAGTTTGTTTTTGATTGAGGTTTATTGCTCTTTGTCGATGTGGATACTCTTGTACTACCATTACCATTTCCAGATGAAGTATTTGGGGTATCATTAGTTGATGTTGGTAATATCGGCTTCTTTGGCATATTGATTGTTGTTTTTTTTAATCTAAGCCCACTTCAGTTTACTATTTCCAACCATGCACTGTTGCTATATCGCGTATAGCCGTACCTCTGTTGTTATTTGCTATGTAGATAGTATCATAAATCTGTTGCTATGTCGCTACCTTCTCTAGTAGAGTTTATACCTATGCACTACTCTCCTTCCAATGATAGAGATGTAGTAGCGCCGCCGTCAGAAGCAGCAAACTAACGCAACAACACACTAACAACAATAATGACTTAGACATATCGTACCCGAAAACTTGTTTAGGTGTTTTTCTACGCTTAATCAGACTCTCATAAATTGTAAATCTCAAACTATATTGGATGGTAGTGAGGTGGTTTGGATTCATAATCATATAGATAAAAGATGATACAGAATACCCTGCTGATCATAACAGTAACTGCTCTTCTTCATCTCCAATGGTTGGGCTGCGCGGTGGAGGGATTTTGTATAAATAGATACCAAGGTTCACCTACTCGAGGAACAACTACAACATTGCAGCAACAGAAAGATAACTATTATGGCAGTGTCGACTCATCGTATATAGTTAGAGAGTTTAGGTGAGAGAATATCATGTTTTGGTTGTATATCAAGTGATCGTTGTACTTATATTATCATTACAATCATATCAAGTGTATATGATCACAATCACTAACTAATATCAAATCACTCATCACTTAAGTTTATATGATCAATTAGAAGATATAGTAAAACTTGCATCTAAACCTCTACCAGAGAGACCGGACGGAATAGTTGCAGTGGCCAAATTCACAAGCGCGGAGAATGAGGATTGTAGGGCTACAGAAGCATCATATGAAAGATTGGCTCGTGATAATCCTGCAACAATCTTCCTTCGGTGTTTTAAAGAATTTGAGAATGCAGAAAGTTTATTCAATAGGGCATCTGTGGGTACGTTGCCGTGTTTTGATGTATTTTACAAGGGCAACCGAGTTGCACGGATTGAAGGACCGAGATACAATGAGCTTGAATCCATACTCAATCAATATCAGATACAAAACTCGAACTTAGATCTCTTTTCAGGTAAGCAGAGTTATAATGTATGTATACAATTAATGGTCACATACCAACAAGAACTAACCCCTTTCTTGGATGTTTTCATCTCAATGAATGGGATTAATCCTGTGATAAAGAGGACTCTTCTCCAGAACATACTGCATCTCCTTGGGGTCAGGATAGGGGTGCAAGTGGTAGTAGTTCAGACTTTACAAAAACACCACGAACAACTGCGTCTTTCATTCCAGGCTATGACTGGGATCGAAAAGGTGGATTCTTTGATGAAACAGCTAATGATATGCAACAGAATTCTGAATTTGATTTTGAGAAGAGCTATGAAGATGATTGGTTACCAAAAATTGATGATTAGATGGTTAAATCTGACTAGTATTGTGACAGAAACCTGATAGGAAAGCAGTTCAATCATATCATGTGTTTAAGAAGGTTTCTTGGATTCTTTCTCATGCAATATCCTAATAGACACAATATAAGATCTGATGAGAACGCCTATATTGAGAGTCAAAATGGGGGCTGTAATTTGTAATCATCCAATAATGATCCTATAAAGATGGAAAGGCAATGATATATCCACTATCTCACCCAAGCATGCACTAGTATTCTCACATGAGAAATTAGAATCTGTCTCAAAAATCTCAATAGGAGAAGCCTAGAAGCACAATGTAAGTAGATAATAGACATCAATTGCAATATGAAATCATGACAAGATCATGCTCCAAACTTACAGCTATTGTGACCGGATTAGCTGCCACTTTACTCACTCTAACTAGCACCTCAGTCAAATGATTTCATCCTCAAAGCGGTCACTATCTAAATCTACGGAGCAACAAGCAGTAGAGACTGTGGAGGTAGAGAATCAGTTTCATATCACAAGCGATAACCTAAGTGCAAGGATAGATGAATCAGACATCAGTAACTCTGTTTCATCATCTCATCAGAGAACGAGAGCAATAGTAGCTCAAGCTCAAGTGAGAGTAGTGAAGCAGAGACAAAGAAAAGGAGGTTGATGCATTATCTCCGGTCCAGATTGATTAGTAAATCCTTGTTTGGAAATAAACAAGATGATTATATACCCACAGGTATTCAGTATGCTAATAACGATAGGCATTTGTGGCTGTGGAATGTCAAGGATAAGATATGAGAACACCTATGAGCACGCCTAATGTACATGTTGATATAGTTATATCTTGAGGAAGGGTTGGCCTGTATACTAATTGCATCTCTTAAGCGGCGAGCAAATAGCATGCACCCTAAATGTATAGTCAAACAGTCCGACTGCTTTCACTGTAGCTACCACTTATGCCGCCTCCTTCATCATCTTTTGTAGTTGACCATCCAAAGCTTTTGTAATATCTTCCTCACTTGCCCCCTCCTTCACCTCACTCAATGCACCTGCTGCTAATCGTTGTGCTGCTCTTCGTTTCCCAATCAATGACATATCCGATAGTGTTAGTGTAAAGCGGAGTGGAGTACGGATATAATTCACAGTTTGCTCACGTCCTTCCAACAAAACAAAGATTCCATTTTCTCCCAATGTTTTCACAGCGTCAGATGCAAAGAGGACAACCTCACCCTGTGTAACTTCTGCAACTGTTGGAATGTTTTTCGATACCTTGGGTACCTTTAGTTCGGTATTTTGTACTTCAGACACAAGTAGATCCAGTCCTAGGCCACAGATTTTGGTATCGAACTTCCCGTTGAACTGTAGGTTCGTGATATGTATATAAACGCATTAGTTTGGTGTATAGGCAGTGTAAATGTTGCACATGTTATTACTGTAAAAACTAGTAATTCATCACACCTTCTCACCTTTCCAAACTCGAGCATACCAACAAAGGAAGCCAGATTTTCCTTTGTCAATGCTTTAGCAGGATCAAATCCATGACAGTCGTCTTGCTGTTCACACCAGGTTACTGCAAGTAGTGTCACACTTCGGAAGATGTTTCCATTCGACCAACATACAACTTGTTTATTGTCTTCCTTTTCTAGTTTGTCTTTGAGTGTTGCCACTGTGGTTCCCTGTTTGCAAGAAGAGATGATATGTGCTGAGCAAATACATATACATATCAAAACAATTATTCATATGTATCAATCAAGTGTGCCGACCGTATAACAATGTTCAAGCAAAAATACATTCACATAAAAACAATTATTCATATGATATGATGTGTAGTATAACAATGTTCAGCTCACCTTTCCGGTACCTGATAATCCACAAAGTACAACTACACCACCACCACTACCACCCTCGCTTTTTCGAACAGTACCCAATATCTCATCAGCAACTTGATCGGGATTCTTACCCAAAACATCGATAGTAATGTAGTCTTCAGGTACAAAGTTAGGATCTAGCACACCCTTATCTTTGGCTATATCAATACCCTTTTGCAGCTTTGATGCATCTTCATCATCGCGTTGAAGTATACCCTCTCCTTCTGACTTTGACAAAGATAGAAAGTCAGATGATGAACCATAATGTTCAATTATAGCATTGGTTGTAGTTGCATTTTGTTCAGATAATATATTATATGTAAACGGCATGTTGCATCTAGTTGTTATTGGAAATGGACGTGATTTAGCTTGCAATATGATATTAGTATTGTGTGTTCTTCTATTTCTACTTGAGTGGTATGAAGATGTGATGGGAGGCTGATATCTAAAACTATTTGTAAATGCTGATACTGATCTTATTTGACGATTGTTAGTTCGTAGAAGACGTAATAAGGAAAATATTGACACTAATGTTGTAGCAGGAGAAGATGATTTCATCAACAAGTATCTGTAACATATATATTGTTGACGGCAATGATAAGAGGCCGGTCAAAGGTTAGAATATGTATCTACTGCCAATTGAGTGAAGTGAGGGAAGATTTTTAGAAGGGGCCGAGGATACCAATAAGGATTGCTTCATGATTTATGATCAACTACCATATCGGATTGTCTAAGCTAAAGATTCACTCTTGTATGTGTATAAACGTGCATACTTTACTACTATTCTTAACAGCTCGCACTAATGATAGCTTTACCAAGTACAGACGGCAAGCACACTTTATACATGTACTCTTGCTAGCTCTCTGTATACATTATCCACTGCATTTCGACACATTACTTTGATGCCAGTATTGCAGCAACAACAATCACCATTCCTCCGAATATCTCTTGCATTGAAGATACTTCTCCTAGAAGTACAAAGGCACAAACAGCTGCAAAAACACTCTCCATTGTCAGTATAATATTTGACTCGCTCGCTGACGTCTCTTGTTGACCCTTTTGTTGCAATACATCGGCAACTACACCGGGTCCTACTACAGAGTAGATTAGCAGGATCCACACTATTACACTATTCCATCCTGACCAAAGAGGTGTCAATGCCTCGATCCAACCTGTTTGAAAGAAGGATGTACCTGCGGCTGACAATGCTGACACTGCAGTAGTTACAAACCAACCACCATACATGACAGCCAACATTGCACTCTTTGTGAATTGTAAATCTAATTCCTTGTATGAGTTTGCCAGTTTTGATGTTCTAAAGATATATGTCGACCAGCTCAGGGCACCAAGTAGTACTAATATGTCGCCCTGGTTTGACATTGCCGAGTCAACAACTGTACTGCCATCTACAACATCACCTGTTACTGCTGCTGTAGAAATGAGATATAGACCTCCTAATGCTAATCCACATCCACCCCATACTTGTGATTTGATCTTTTCACCTGCCAATGCAGAGATTAGTGGAGTCATGACAACCGAAGTTTGAGTTAAGAAACTGGCACGAGCAGCTGAAGAGTAAAGTAATCCTGCAGTACAGAAACCCTGAGCTCCAAAATTCCACAAAGCCAACTCCAAAGCACTCATCCACATTGGTCGGACTCCTTCTTCTTCAACTTTACTACTACTCTCATCCACATCTGTTGATGATTTACTATTCTTTTCGGATGCAATCATTATTGGGATAAAGGTCGCTACACTCAATAATTGTCTAACTAGACTTAGTACGCTTGCAGCCGGTGGCCCTTCTGTAGCATATACGCCACGCAATGTGACGTTCAATGTGCCATACAAGAATGCCACAAATAGCAGTATTAATCTACCTTGTGCTGTTTTTGATGTTGTGATTGACGATGTTATACTTGATAGTTTGTCTGTTACTGATGTTTTTGTTGTTGATGTAGTTACAGATATTGCCTCGCCATCTCGACCTCGTTGTTGTCCGCCACCACGGCCTTCTCCTCGTTTGGTAGCATCTAGAAAGGTATCATTTTGTGTATATCGTTTTGTGCATGTGATGTGTCTACTACGACTTGTCAATGCAAATGCAGATGAAAATGACATGATCAATAATTGCAACAATAGCAATCTCGTCGGTCGAAGCATGATGATGATAGTCCGCTGTCTTGGCAAATCAATTCAACCCCCAACCAGGTAAAGATGATTGATTGATAGTAGTCTGCCTTGCCTTAGTAATAATATAATAATACTTAACTCCTATTACCAACTCGAGATGATGAACTAACTAAGTAATAACTAACGAACTACCTCAACTCCTATAAACCGACTGCCGTATTTGGGAAGATGCTTCAATACAGTACCAACTACCACAACAAGGCTGAGCCAACAATCAACAACAGTACAACCATGGACAAGATGGGTAAGGACTTAGGTGCCACGTGGAATTTTTTTCTTAGCGTTTGCTAAGAAACTATGCGATGTGACGCGGATGATTTACTGCGGGGGAGTAGCTTATCATCAAAAATAAAATAGATGCCGTCGGACCTCGGCCAACCCTAAGCATTCTATCGATAGTCCTCACCCAGGCGAGTCTTTCGATACCCTATTTGTCGCCGTCGGCGGCGATTAAGTATATTAATTTATCGTCTCTATTTTGCCACGATGTGCCGTAGTAAAAACTTTAGCTAGCTAAATAAAATAGACGCCGGCGTATCTCGACCAACCCTAAGCACCTAATCGATAGTCCACATCTAGAGGAGTCCGGCGATGCCCTATTTGACGTTGTTGACGGCGGTTAAGTATTTTTAATTGTCGGTCGTGTTTCCTTGATTCTACGTACAATCACTAAGATTAGCAGTCACGAGTGACATCGCATAAATTTAAGTAGCAACCCATCTTGTCCATGGTACAACAACATCATATGTTGTGCCGGGCATGATGGTTTGTCCCCGGACATATTTTGTCAATGGACCAACACCAATTGCAATGGTTTAATGAAAGCCTGTTTATTTTACAATTCAATTAACTATCTACTTTCCTTATGATGTAAGTTACTCTGAATATATGTTTAGATAGCCGTCTTTCTACAAACTTCAATAATGACGACATCGTCGTTTTTTGGTTTGGTTCTGTCAATTTTCATTTTAGAGTCTTCGGCGGATTTCAGTATCGTAATCGATTGATATCGTAATACGGCCTCATCGTCTATTAGGATATACTGAAATATTTAGTAAGCCATATTACTGATTTGTTAGTTATCCATAATCGTGAGTATCATTTTGATCTGTGTTGGTTTATGCTTTATAATTGTCATAACTAATTAACACATTGACTCATTCATACCTTTACTTCTTGATAATCCCATATAGGTAGCAATATCAGCACGGATAGACCATTTGCAAACCATATTTCATATAGACTCATTCATACCTTTTTCAATCCTCTTCTTTCCCACAACTACACTACAGCACAGTTAGATACGATATAATAAATACACCATGACATTACACGAACTAGAAAATCCACAAGCCCTATCTGGATTCCTATCAACCCATCCACACTCCCTAATATGTTTCTCAGCAACTTGGTGTGGTCCCTGCAAAGCATCCAAACCACAGCTTGAGGCACTAGCCTCCTCCTATTCATCGGACTCATCAATCAATGTACAATGTGGGATAATTTATGAACATGTATTGGGTAATGATATACAAACATATAAAGTCCGTGCTTTCCCTACATATGTTTTATTTAGTGGTAGTTCAGAGGTTGGACGTGTACAGGGTGTAAATTTTGAAGGGATTAAGGAATTAGTTAGTAAGCATTGCACACAGGCTAGTTTTGGTGGTGAAGGCCAATCACTTGGTGGAGGTGGCAGTGCATCTGTTAGTGCAGCTGATGCAAGAGCTCAGCGGTTGGCTCGATTTGGTGGTGGTACTACTGCTGCTAGTCCTGAGAAGAAGCCTGAGGAAAAGAAGGAAGAGGATGTTGAAATGAAGGATGCTGAACCAAAAGCTGAAGAGGTTGCAACGAAATCAGCCGAGGAGGATACAAAAATGGATGTAGATGAACCAGCAGCTGAGGGGAAATCTGAAGAAAAGAGTGAAGAAAAGTGCACAGAGGTTGAAATGGTTGATCCGACCGAGGACCTAAAGAAGGAAGATATTGAAATGCTAACTTCATCAATGGGATTTTCAGAACTTCGTGCACAGAAGGGGTTAATTAATGGCAATGGTGGTACAGTGGAGGGTGCTGTGGAGTGGTTATTAGCACATCAGGATGATGCCGATATTGACGATCCTATTGAGAAGGTACCAAAGAAGTCAGAAGGGTTAGTGGCACAATCGTACAAGTGTAACGAATGTGGTAAGATTCTTAGCAACATGGCCAACCTTGAATTACATGCCAACAAAACTGGCCACTCGGACTTTGAAGAGAGTACTGAAATCAAGAAGCCTCTCACTGAGGAAGAAAAGAAGGCGAAGATTCTTGAAATCAAAGCATTACTCAAAGCTAAACGTACCGAACGTGAGGAAACAGAAAAGAAAGCTAATGTCGTGAATGAACAACAGCGTCGTAATATGGGGCAGTTGGCAGCCAAAACTCGTGAACAAATGGAGATTGATGCACGTAAGCGCTCAGCACAACAGCGTAAGAAGGAGAAGGAGGCTGCTGTTCGTGAAAGGCAACGTATCCGTGCCGAGTTGGAGAAGGATAAACGTGAACGTGCTGCCAATAAGGGTAAATTGAAGAGTAATTTGGGTGTTGATGGGTACAATCCTTCTGCTATTCAATATGACGTTGGAGGTGATGATGCAGATGAAGAAGGTGCTGCCAAAAAGCCCAAGACGAAGCCACCGCCAAGTATTGCAAAGATGGATGAATACATTACCAAAGTCTCATCTTATCGTGCCGGTGGAGATGGTGGAAATTGTCTCAAGATTCTCAAAGCATATATTGGCAATGTTGTTAAGAACTCAGACGATCCCAAGTATCGAAAGATCAACATGGAGAACAAGGCGTACAAGACAAAGGTAAAACCTTTTCTCGGCGCTAAGAATTTGTTGTTGTGCTTAGGGTTTAGTGTCAATGAGGAAGGAACTGCATTGGAATTGCAAGAGGATGCTGATATGAAGGCGTTGGAGACTGCGTTGGGTAAGGTCGAGGCTGCTTACACTAATTACATGAAGTAGAGAGAGAGAGAGACTTCTTTGTCTGATTGGATGTTGGAATTGCACGCAGAGTTATCAAGAGGCAGGGAAGTAGTAGTACTCTGATAGACTAACGAATGCTGTAAACAGATGATCAATGCACTCTCTTATTTTGAATTCATATCTCAGTATGCATATATATTTACAACCTCGCTCTCTCACGTTGTTGATTGATCAGTCTACTGTTCTGTCTTCTTTGTTCTCTCTGTTGCTGAATCCGTTGTTCGTCTTCCCAGCGTGTGCCCAACCTTCTACCATTTCTACCACCTCTCCACCAACTCAAACCTCCATATAAAGTAAATCTTATCCAGTATATCAATATAAATGCATACGCCATGCCAAACATAAAGCCAACTAGATGAGCACTATGGTCGACTCCATCACCCTCTAACAGAGTCGATAACCGAAGATCATCTAAAGTAATAGGAGACTGGTTCAAATCATATGCCAATGTTGCAAGTATGATGAAAAGATCAAACGTATCCATAGATCTATGATATGGAGAGAAAGCTGACGTTACTAATCTCATACCCATCCATCCATACACCACGCCACTTGCTCCAATCCTATAAATCATTTGATTATACCACAAGGAAACTTTAATATCTACATTTTGTACTGAAGTTGTTAGATCTGCCCATGCATTAGTGAAGTAACTAGATATATCAGTACCGAGTTTATCATTGAGTGAATTGCAAAACCAATGTGTGCATCTGTTTGCCTCTCTTGCAACTCTCAGCTTGCTCTCCCATTGATAGTCGTGATATTGTGATAATAATTCGACGCCAATAAATGCTCCTAAGCCACATGCAACATATGATATGATAATCACAAATGTAGATTGCCACCGTGATGACGATGTATAGACAAACAGTTCAGTACCATATCGATTTAATGCAAGCATATTCATAAAGAGATGAGTTGGATCCATATGAAAGAAGATTGACAATAGCATTGATTTTAGATTGCCATCATGTATGCGATATGATCTCTTGAGAGAAAGGTATGGTTGGAGTTCATCACGATATGAGTATATAAATATGTTGATAAGTATGAGAAGATATAGAGCTGTCTTGGCCCTTTCACTTGTTCGTCGACTCATCTCGTCTAGTATTTCGACTCTACTTCTTTCGACTCTGCTCTGCGTATCAAGTATGAAGATCAATATAAGGCGTCGGCCCATTCTTCAATAGAGTCTAATCTTTCCCCTGTCCCTATATCCTACTTGCTGCTACTCTAGCTTTGCACTAGCAAGTGCGCTAGAGGGGGCACCGGTGGGCCCAAACGGGTATGAATAAATTATCGCCAAAAATAAATCTCGCTATGTGCATGTGCAGATGATACGGGAGAAGCGGTGTGCGGTGAGTACTAAAAAAGTTACTTGCTAATATAGTCCGATACGACAGGGCAATGGCCACTAAAAGCCTCGTAAACGGATAAGACAATTTTCATAAATTATCTTAACCATGACGGAAGACAAACTCCTATCTTCGGCACGCTACTACTCCAAAAGTAGAACAGTTGATACTAAGCTTATTTAGGATCATATAGACGACCTAATCAACTACTATATCCGCGAATATCTATACTGCCACTACCGTTGTTGCTACGAAATGTATACTCTTATCCACCCATCAAAAAATGATAGACGATGAGGTACCTTGAGGCCTACTTCATTTGTGAAGACTATACGCTATCTTCTACTCATCTACGTGATACCCATTAACGATTTTGTATTAGAGAAGCGCCGGATGGTGTTTATATACCTCCCATACTTGAGTGAGCTGTATTGATGGTCATGCGCTACGCTCTCTCATTCTTCAAACAATGTGCGTGTAGATGAACAACTCTACACGGAGCAATACTGGTAGAACAACGAAGACAACATACAACAATCAACTTTGGGTATATGAAAACATATTCTACTACATATCTTGTTCGGTTTGGTTAGTATGGAGGTAGATTGGATTGATATTGGTTGATTGTATACAAGAAGCACACACAATCTACTTTACTATTACTTTGTAGATTTTATGTTTGGTATGATATGCAAGAACTTTATTTTATATAAAACAAATTGGTATCTATAAACTAGTAAAGAAAGTTATCTGACCATGTACACATATCTTTAGGGTAAAGACGTTCCACTTGTGTATCCTCTCCAAAATATCTTATACTTTGAATGCTATCTTTTACCAATACTGTCCTTGTTGTATAGCACTCTTCTATTGTTACTGCTACTCTCCTATGAACCAACTCTTCATGGAGATGTTTTCTTTTATGTGGTCCATCACGGGTGCATAATTCCTCTATGATGGCATCAGTATGCATATCTTTTACCTCATCGATATCGATACTCCTCCAAATTCGCTTACGCCTACTAGTACTATCACGATCACCGAGCCGCCGAGGAACAATTTTTAATTTATAATTGTAATTATAATTGCAATTCGTATCACAGTCTGTCGTCCTCATCCAATGGTTGATTTGTTGTAGATCGTTCATTGCAATATGAAGTTGTCGTATTGAGTTTGTGTTGTTGTTTGTAGCTGCTTCAAGACGAGCAATTGTGTCGTCTAGACGAGCCAAGCTCTCATTCATTGCATTGATATCTACCACTACTGTACCATAAACCATCTTTTATTGCAATGTTTGTCTATCGTCAATAGAAGAAGCAAAGCGGCCGCCATGTTAGGGCTCTTCATAATTTCGAGGCCTCTCTAATCCAATTCCCGTAACGGTCAAAGCCTGAAACCAAACCACTCTGCTTCTTAGATGCTCTTGCGAAGTATAAAATCAGACTTGTACTAATGTCCTACGTATATTATGAGCAGAAATTAGATGGGACATTAGATACCCCATTAGAAAGAAAATCAACCATAATTGTGGCTTTGTTAGTAAAAAAGGACTGGCCAAAAACCAATACTGTACCCAAGACCAAGCAGATATGGTGTTTTAGGCGAGTATGTTAGTAATTTGTTAGTAGATTGCACACCAGAACTACTGTCACGTTATTTCAGTCTAATAACACCACTAATATGGGAGATAGTAGTATATTATATCAAACCTCCTTCTTTTACTATCAATATATCAATAATAAGAGAGTGCACAATCCAGTGTTTTTCCAGCTATAGTCAATTCTTTTTAGTACAACCATTATTACCTAATTTATCTTGTTATCATGTCCAGTGAAAGACCAAATAAGAAAGCCAAAACAAAACAAATTAGTGGCGAGAAGCATACACAAATTTATGCAAGGGTTGATGATTGGGGATACAAATACGAAGGAGACGATAGTAGTGTAGAAAGCCATGAGATTGAGTGTTATTATGAACTAGACACAGATCGTCACTTCAAAGATCGTGAACGTGAGGAGGTAGAATTATATAAGCGTAGCAAAATCGCTCCCGAGTCCTATTGGGATGAGATTAAGGAATCTTATCATGAAACTATTACAATGGAATATTGGCTATCTCTTGGTCGGGGTGAGGCATATGCAAAACAGAGTGAGTCATTTTTGTGCATACCATATGTTCATATCATATGTTTATATCAGTGTTCATATCATATGTTCATATCATAATAAGTGTGGAGAGTATGATTGCAATGTTGTAGTATATCGTGATGGTTTAGTTTGCCATTTCTCATATCCACTTCTTTCCTTTCTTACTCCCTATCACATACTAGTGGTGTCTTATCAAAAAAGTATTGAGAGTTGTACTAGGACTCTAATCAGGCATCGTGAAGATTGGGCACCTCGTTATTCTGAATTCCCCAAGAGTATATATCTTATGCCAATCAAGGATGGATGTGAGAGTATCTTTACTCCGGACCCCGGCTTTGGACGAGGATGTACATTTCTTTATTATGATGATAAGCTATACTCAAGGTATGAAATGTTATTCAAAGCGATGGGTGGTAGTCGTTGTTGGGAGGAGTTGAGGGTGACATCTATTCAATTGCCGAAGGTATTACTAGATCTACTTGCAAAGACCATGCTTGAAACTAGGGAGTACAGGACACACTATTATATCATGCGGTTTGAGAGTAATCAGTTTGGTATTGAGGAATTACAACATTTGCCAGAGGTATTAGATGCTATTGTTCATCACGCGCATTTGTACTTTTACGACAACGTGTTCGACTCGATTGAGGCTGCTGATAGTTTTGCTTCTGCTATCCGTAGTTGCAAGAAGCTAAATGACGTTCACATCAGATGTTGTGGAATTGGCAAGGATCTCAAGATACTACGGTCAATTTTACATGGCTGCTCCAATGTAAATCTTCTCCGTATTGATTTGAACAACCTCCGTTCTGATGGGGCTGCCATCGTTTGTGAGTTTATTGCATCTGACCCTTGTATTAAACACCTGCTTTTGGGTCCGGAGTACACGAGCATTATCGTTTCTGATAATAAAGACATACAAGGTATGTATTCTGATGTTGATGAATCGGAGCGAAACAAGTTCGATGACGCCGATGCGGTACTCTTTTCCAATGCCCTCCGGAATAATACAAATCTACAATTGTTGACATTACCAAATACATGCTTTGAACCGAGTGATCTTGATGAGGCCTTCTTTGACTCTTCTAGCCTAAACGCAGCATATACTTCCAATCATACGTGCCGCATAGTCAACAACAAAGGAGTGCAACCTATTATTGCCAAACCAAGAAAGGCCCGCGGAAAGAATGAGCATGGATGGTAAAGAGCTACTTGCTTCGCCTGATAACTCGGCTGCACTGGTCAAATGGAAGGTGCTACAAACTTTGAAGACTGCATTACAAACCAATTCAGGCCAATCGTTGAATTTTGAAGGTGTTCGAGCTGAACTACTGCCCATTGTTCTTCAGTTGATTCGAGAAGCAGGGTATAATGGCTATTCAACTGAATTGGCACACACACTGAAACGACTGAAAGATCATTTGGAGATATCTATTAGTCGAGATGAGTTGATTCGACACACACAACATCTCTTCTGAGTAGAAATTTCTTGCTTTGCACCTACATTCTAAACTAAATTATTACTCTTGTCTTGTCTATACAACTTATAGTATTATGCAGATATAAACTTGTGTTAAGATTGTATATTCTTACATATTTGTCTGTTGAAATCTTCTTCTCAATGTATTATCATTGACCTTCTTCTTTGACCTTGAAGAGCTATTACCCCAAGGCGATTCCAAAGGCTTCTTCCGTCTCTTCTTCTTCTTACTTGTATAGTAGTCATCATCTGGAGGTTGATACTCTTCGGTATATCTCCGGGAAGGTGCAGCTAAATTCTCCCATCCACCCTTTCGATTCCGAATCAGATGTTCGGCAACATGAAGCTTTGGCTTAAAACTATGTAACTCTTCCAAACGTTGCCTGGCAGTCTTTTCGGCATTCATCATCTTGTCTTTCCTAGCCGCAATATCCTTGGCCATTCGACTGTGAAAGTCACCTCGTGCCTTTTCAACCTTGTCTAGAAGTTCTTGTTGATGCAGACTCTTCCGGCCACCAACTAATGAGGCTCTCCGTTCTTCTTCGATTCGTTCCACCACAAGACTACGGCGTTGTTGACTTCTTCTCTGTCGTTCCTCAAAGCTTTTAATCTCAAACTTACTTGGAGATTGGTAGGTTTGTTTCTCCTTGCCCCTTCGACATTTATCATTCTGACATTCCGTCTTGTCATGTATCATCTCATCATATGTCTGACAATTACCACACTTTGGACACTTTTTCTTATCAGTCCTAGCTTGATATAATGCCTCGGCGGTTGCCCTAGCCATACTTTCCCTGCGCTCTTGTTCCATGGTTTCCATCCTTTCTAGAAAGTTGGGTCCGTAATCAGATTCATCGTCAACAGATTTCTTCTTCGTTGTCTTGTTGCAAGTATCTGATTTGGGTTGTATATTCTCCTTATTATCATAGACATGATGTTTAGCCGGTTGTGCTAAACGTTCAAGTCGTTTCTTGGAGTATCGAAGAACCTTCTTGGTAGACTTTTCTTGCTCGGCCTGTGCTGCCTTGAGCTCTTTTGCTTTCTTGAGCTTCATTGCCTTTGTTTGGGCATAGGCACATCGTGGTACAAAATCGGACGGTTTCTTAATCCTTGGTTTTGGCTTGGATTGTTGTATATTAAGATGTGTCTTCTTTGCTTTTGGTATTGTTTGAGTCTGAGCATCAGATCGGCGAGGCTTTCTTTTGTCTTGACGATGTGAAAGTGGTTTCTCTTCTGTATTATTGTTATCAATCGACATTTGAGGATTGCACTTATCGACACGCTTGTTGTTTGCCTTATCGGTTTTTATCTCTACCGGTGGTTCCATTGATTCATCATCTTGATTGCAACAAACGGCAATGTTGGAAGCTACTTCAACATATTCCTCTTCCTCGTCAGAATCATGATCAAGTATGTATGATAACTCATCGACATATTTAGCTGGCTCAGGCATTGAAGATATGTTGCTCGTTACTTCATCTTTTGGTATAGATTCCTCCCTTTGATCACAGTCATCTATAGACCTGGACTTGGGAGATGAAGGTACCGCTGGCTCTTCATTAGCGGCATCATTATTCAAGTCTACATCCATACTCTTATTTGCAACGTCTTCTTGAGTAGGAGTATGATCCAAAGCTGGCATTTCTTCCGGATCTACTCTCTCAAGGCATGCAGTATCTACATTACCTTTAGCAGCACTCTCAATATCAGTCGGTTGCTTCTCGGTATGATCTACTTCTTTCCCTTCATTTTGAGTCGGTGTATCCGAAGCTAATAAACCCTGATTATCTCGAGTCTCAAGACATTCATTCATACTTGTATCATCATCATATTTCTGACTTGTATGATCATGATCCTTTCCAGCCACATCTTGAGATGATGAGGTATAATCCGAGGTTGGTTTATCATCAGTCACCATCTCCTCATCTACACTATTTGTGGTAGAGTCAATATCCATGTCGTTTGGCTGATTGTTCTCGATGTCTCCTTTTCCAACATTTTGTTGTTGCATAGATCTACTAATTGATACCTCATCTTCTTTTGTTCCATCAGCTGCACATAATTTCTCCTTAGTTGATTTGTAAGTACTATTAGATGGAGATGTAGAAGAACCTTCATTTTTCAATGATAATGCCGATGTTACTGCAAAATCTTCATCCATAGAATACTCATCAACATGATCATTTGTACTAAGTTGATCCTCTACTTCTTTCTCATCAGAAGACTCTCCAATATCAACATCATCATCTTCTTTCAAATCTGTACATGTCTCTGGAATACTGGGTTGTTGATGAGATAATTTAACACTCTGTTTAGTTGAACATACACTAGTGAAATCTTCATCTATTGAATATGAATCATCTTTCGATTCTTCTTCTTCTTCTTCCCGATGTTGTGATTGTACATCTACATTCTCCTCTTCATTGCAATTCTCTAATTTTGAACTACTAGTTAGATGTGTTGCTGTATTTGATGCATGATGTCTACTAATACTACCAATAGAATGTTTTGATATTGATGTATTAGCAGTAAAATCATCATCCATTGAGTAGGAATCGTCCTCTTCTTCTTGTTCTTTAGATTCGCCATCATCAAAGGAATAATGAGATGATCTCTGAGAAGAGCTTGAGAATTTATTCAGTTGTTGTGAAGATGATGATTGTTCGGTTTCGTCATGCTCATTAATTGATGATAATCCAAATTGTGATTGTCCACCGTATTGACTTGCAAAGTCTTCACTGTATTCATCATCGTATGAATCGTCATCACTCATCTTCTATCTCCCCCCGGACAAAAAATTATCCAAGGCAGAATAAGATTAGGATACCGACAAAAGATATTATGTTGTCAACAACAACCAACGAACCCCACCAAGAGAGATCAACAACAATCACCGCAATAGAACTATAGAGGATTCGACGTGGTAGACGTTAGTGTATGGCGTGGGAAATAAATTAAATAATATGAATTAATTCGCCCTTCCCCTAGAGGAGTAAACGGCGGCTCCCCCTCATATAAGATGTGAGCAATACTTGAACTGCATTGCAACGACTTGATGGCATGATCTTCCATTAGATCTAAATCATCTCTTGAGTATCGGGTGCATTGACCAATATATTATAATTGAACACTGGGTGTTACATAGTGTGCTCATACCTACTACATTCTACTCTAGTGAATCACCCCATCACACATAAACACATAAGATATGAATCAAATATCAATAGTCGTCAACAAGTATGACAATGCATTACAACAGATATCACAACTGAAACGTGAGAATAATAAACTACAAACTATCATTCGAAGTAATGATCTAAAGGCACTCAAGTTGATAGATCATTATAAACGAGAAATTGATCAACAGACTAGATTAGCCTCCAGTTTGAAAGATGAGATACGACAACGTGATCATCAGGAGATTCTCAATCGACAACGAAACTATCGTGATCAGGCAACATGGATTGAAGAGCAGGAGTTACAATCAAAAGAGAATGAGCTATTATCCATTATATACATGCTAGAAGATGAGATTACAAGTTTAAAAGATGATAAAGTTAAGCAACAACAAGACTTTGAACGACAGGCATTATTGAATCAAGAGAATGTCAAACGATCCTTCCAACATGATATTGATACGTTTCGAAGTCAGATATCAAATGATGTATGTGAAGAGGTTAGAGAGGTATTGTCTGATACATGCAGTGATAATGATAGATTAACAAGTCAGTTCAAGTTACTACTTAGTGAGATGGAACAATTACAAGTATCACGAGATGAGAAAGCTCATGAACTAACAAAAGCAAGGAGACAAGTCTCACTCTTGATGCAAAAGAACAAGTTATTGAGCGGAAGAATTCATGAACAGATTCGAAGAGAACAGGAGAGGATACGAAAGTTATCTAATAAGTCGGAACATTCTTACCCAGATGACGAAGTGGATGAGATAGTACAAGATAGCAGGAAGAAGGATCGGAAGACATCTGACGCAAGCACACTTGAAGACTACTTCAAGCAAGCTATCCGTGATGCACAGAGAACATCAAAAAGGATGTCACTGTGAGAACGAACATGTACTATTCAATAATATAAATAAGGTTTCTTATACATATCAAACATTATTTTATCTCATATATAGTTCATCTACTACCTGTAAGATGAACAACTATTTATACTTCCCATAAGCCTCCAAGGCTTCTTTCTCCCTTTCTGTTTCAGATCAAAGTCCCCCGAGAGAAAAGTTAGAGCGTACCTTCCTTGTTGATGATGATGGTGTTTCGGCTTGATTCACATTGCCCAAAGGTGTTCTAGAACTCCTCAATTGACTTCGAGTCAATCGCTTTGCAGGTGTCTTTGTCTTACTACTAGCTGAAGCCGCTTGGCTACGTCTTGATCTCGTCATGCGTTTAGCAGGAGTCTTCTTCTTACTGCTGGCAGCCTTCTTCTGTTTCTTTGCACTAGGCTCCTCGCTGCGCTCTTCACTGCTTGGCTCAGACTCGTCTTTCGGTGAGAACATTGCACGCTTGGCTTTGAATGGAGTGCGGGAAGGTGTAGGCTCTGATTGTTCAGACTTGGGAGACTCTTCCTCGGTATCCTTTTGATCAGTGAAAGTTGTGTCCAGAGGAGCAGACTCGTCAATGTTTGGAAGGAACATATCTTCGTCAAACGTATCATCGCATCCAAATGTAGAGTCTTGCTGTTGTTGAGGCTCTTCAGCTGGCTTGGGAGATGGTTTAGATTCAAATGGTGATGAAGGAGGTTGTTTGGTAGTTTGTTGTTCACGCAATGTTGCATTCTCCTCCTCTAAAGCTTTGACTTTTGCCTCTTGAATCGACTTCTCTTGTTCAAGTGCTTCAATCTTGGCCTTGAACTCATCACGCTCACTCTCAACCGATGCCTTATCTTCCTTCATCAAGTCCAATTCTGACTTGGCAACATCTCCAGCCTTGGCACGTTCCGTCAGAGTTGTATTCTTCTCAGATAGCTCAGTATTATGGGCATTAGCTTGATTTACCAACTCCTGTAACTCAGAAACTTTAGCGGCATGCTTAGTCTCAAGCTCTTCCTTCTCGGACTTGCTATCTGATAGAAGAGCTTTTGTATCCTCCAGTTCCTTCTTAATATCTTCGTTTGTCGACTGAACCTCTGAAATCTTTGCATTGAATGTTGCTTCTTGACTTGCAGATGATTCGGCGTAGTTGGCCTTGGTTGATTCAAGCTCCTCTCGTGTTTCCTTCTCCTTTTGCTCCAAGTTAGTGAGCTCTTCTTTCATATAGGCAACTGATAAAAAGAGAAAGCATGTAAATGTGAGTAAGCTCAATACACAGGAGTTGGTGAGTAACCAACGACAAACAACAAACCACACTTACTCTCATCCTGCAACATTTCAACCGTTTCATTGGAATCCATATCACTCTCAGCAAGCTTTTGATTAGCCTTAGCTAGATCGTCCTGAAGAGTCGTCTTCTCCTCTGTTAAAGTACCAATAGTATCATCACGTTGAGCAAGATCATTCTCATGTGCGGCAGTCAAAGTAGCAACAGACTCTTCCTTTAGTCGAATAGTACGCTCAAGATCAGCTTGTGTAAACTTTAGTTTTTCTTCCAACTGTGTCTTCTCGGTCTTAACTACTTCAAACTCATCTTCCAAACTAGCAAGATCATCACGAACTTTATCAAAAGTCTCTACACGCTCCTGCAAATCAGAACGTTCAATCTTTAATGCATCAACTTCTTCCGAAAGCTCAGTACACTGTTCTGTTACCTTCTCCAAATTTGAAACAGCATCAGCCTTCTCTGTAGTTAACGACGCGATAGTCTCCTCTGCTGTAGCAATTTCTTCACGCAATTTATCTGTTTGTTCTTTTACTGATTCAAGACTAGCTGAACTCGTTTCCTTACCCTCTTCCAACTGCTTTACGAGTCGACTCTTTTCCTCCTTTAAGCTTTCCAATTGCGTTTGTTTTGCTTCAAGATCATTTGACGCTTCTTCCAACTTTGTCGTGAGAGAGTTGTTGTCCTCCTTCGTTGCATCAAAATCCTTCTGCAAGTCATCTAACTTGGTGTTCAACTTGGAGATTGACTCGTCACGTTCTTTTTTTATTGCTTCCAATTCATCTGACAACTTTGTGCCTTGTGCAGTAGCAACTTCAAGTTTCTCAATTGTGTCAGCTTTTTCACTTTCGAGAGTTTGAATAGTCTCTGCTGTCTTCTTCAACTCTGCATCTAAAGTCTCGGCACGTGTAGTAAGGGCTTTGTGCTGTTCGTCAAGAGTATCTAAACGTTGTTGTAAATCATCACGTTCCGACTTTAAAGCTGTCACTTCTTCAGATAGAGACGTGCACTGTTCTGTTACTTTCTCCAAACTTGCAACAGCATCAGCCTTCTCTGAAGTTAACGACTCGATAGTCTCCTCTGCTGTAGAAATTTCTGCACGCAATGTCTCCTCCTGACGCTGGAATGACTCTAAATCGGTAGAATTCTTCTCTGTATCCTTTTCTAGTTGTGCCAAGACTGTCTTCTTCTCTTGTTCCATACTCTCAAGCTCCTTCTTTTTAGCATCAAGCTCATCAGATGCTTCCTCCAACTTTTTGGTTAATGACTCGTTTTCTTCATTAGCAGTATCCAGATCTGTTTGTAGTTGGGAGAGCTTGTCATTCAACGCCGAAATAGACTCATCCTTTTCAACCTTTAATGTCTGCATTTCTTCTGAAAGGGTGTTGCTTTGAGCAGTTACAGACTCAAGTTCCTTGGTAGTTTCGATCTTTTCCCTCTCAAGCGATGCAACAGTATCTTTGGCCATCTTCAGCTCTGCATCTAAAGTCTCGGCACGTGTTTGAAGTTCGGATAGGTTCTTCTGTAGCTCTTGAATCTTCTCTTCGGATTCAGCTGTATTGTCGGCAAGCTGCTGGGACACGTTGGCAAGCTCTTCCTGAACTACTGACTTCTCTTCTGATAGACGGTTAATAATCTCGTCACTAAGAGCCATCGCATCATCATGTGCAGCTGTTTGGATATTGCTAAGATTCTCTTGCAATCGAATAGTACGCTCCAAGTCAGCTTGTGTAAATTGCAATTGCTCTACTAGTTGTTCCTTTTCAATAGCAGCACATGCAACTTCATCTTCCAAGCTTGCAACGGTATCATGGAGCTTATCAAGAGTCTCTACACGCTGTAACAGTGCATCACGCTCACTCTTTAGTGACTCGACCTCTTCAGATAATGAAGTGTTATCGGCGGTAATGCGATCAAGATTGGAGACAACATCAGTCTTCTCTGCGAGTAGAGTCTCGATAGACTCCTCTGCCTTGGTAATTTCTTCACGCAATTTCTCCTCCTGAAGCTTGGATGACTCGAGGTCAGTATTGCTCTTCTCCTGGTTGACCTCTAGTTGACCCAATGCCGCATTCTTCTCTTGTTCAAGTCCTGCTAGTTGAGTCTTCTTATCCTCAAGCTCATCAGAGGCATCCTTCAACTTCTTCATGAGCGAATCATTGTCATCCATTGCAGCATCAAGATCCTTCTGCAACTCAGAAAGCTTTGTATTTAAGGCGGTGGTAGATTCGGAATGCTCATCAGATAACTTCTTCAATTCTTCTTCTGCCCCATCCGCCTTGGTCAGATTCTCAGCCACGGCAGCATTTGCTTTCTCAACTTGAATCTTGATACTATCCACTGACTCTTGAAGCTCACTAGTCCTGGAAGATGTACGTTGTTATAATTGTCATGATGAAAGAGAAGTGATTGCAACATATGTTAGTGCATGTGGTGTAAAGGCAGTCAAATGAAGACTAAAGAAGGCCAAATGAAGTAGCCAATCATCGAGTCTTCGTTTGAACACATAATAACACAAGACAAAACAATACAAACGCGGACTTTCCTGGCCTTCTCAGCAGTCAGTTCATTCTGTGTTGACTCCAAGCATTCAAGAGTAGTCTTCATCTCTTTTTCAAGATCGTTCAGCTGTGCTTCACTGCTTTGAATCTTCTCCTCGCTTGCCATGATTACCGACTCCTTCTTCTCCAGCTGAGATTGAAGCATAATGTTTGCATTCTCTAGTTTGGTAACATCTTTAATGATTGAATCAATTTCAGTATTACGCTCATTGGACATATTTTCGACTTTGGCTTGAAGTGTATTACGCTCGTCCAATAATGTAACAACTTTTGATTCCATCTTCTCCTTCTCATCGGCATCAAATGTGGTAGTAGCCTTCGTTTCCATATCTTCAACCTTGGCCTTCTCCTCTTTATATTTGATCATCCAATCCACAGATTCAGATGGCTGTGATTCAAGCTGTTCACGCAATATGGTCACCTCTTCACGCAGTGTAGTAACCTCATCCCCATTAGTATCTTCTTCCATACCAGTAGTCTTGTCTTTACTAGAGAGGTAGGTAATACGTCTCTCCTTACATTTACGAATCAATGTCTCTTGTTGTAGCATTCGTTTCATTGATTTGACCTGTGTCTCACGGTGGTTGGAAGCGTCTTTTAATACCTTGACTTTCTTGCTGAGCTTTGTATTCTGGTTGCGTAGGACAGACACGGTGATATCAGATTCATTAGCACTTGGTTTAGAATCAACCTGAACTCCAGCCGCTTCTGTAGCAGTCTTGACCGCCAACTCAGTTCGTAGACGTGTAATCTCCTTTTGTAGTGCTGCCACTGAACCACACGTATTCTCATTCAACACGGCTGTATTCTTAATCAACTTGGCACGTTGGGCAAACTTTAATGTCGATAAAGTCTCTGATAATGAAGCAAGAGATGGAGTAACGGTTGCCACAAGAGCCGTCTTACTATTACCTCCCCATGAATCTCTTAGTAGGAATGTCAACTTAGAGTCCCTAAAGGGCACATGATTGTTACTCTTACCCTTCTCCCGATCAACTAATGAATTAATAACTTGTCCCAGACACAATAATGAATTATTAATCATACTAGCTTCCTTCAATCGGTCGCCATCTGTCGCCGTGGTCTTTTGCCTTTCACTGCCCGCAAGGTCAACAAGTGTAAATTTACTCATGCGTACTTTACTAACACCATTCTCTGCAAAGAGTTCTGACTTGACTGTCAGAGTAAACATGGCATGTGATCTTGATGAGACTCGATTCATTTGTGTTGAAGCTACATGACGATTATCAGTACCACAACGAAGTACGTCTAGTGCCTCGGCAGTATTGGATACTTCCCGCTCTACTAATCCTTCAACATATACACCTTTGGTAGCATCCTCACGCACTGGCAACCCTTTAGTATCTTCACTCTGATTTGGTGATAATAAATCATAAACTTGTTCATTGTAAATCTCACAAAAAGATGCCTTGGTTGTTGTACGGATTGTTGATCCTCCTCCGGCTGATGCTTCACTTGTTGGACTGATTAGTGATTGTTCAGCTATTTTATGAAAGATTGATTTGAGTGAACGTTGTACCAAACCTGCATTATTGTCATCATCTTGTCTGTTGAATGATTGTTAAGAGGGGGTATTTTTGAGTAAAGATATACAAACCAACAATTGAAATTTCACACAAACAATAAACTTACAATCCCTCCTCTCCAAAAATGGTATGTGTCTTTCCACTTCCAGTCTGCCCATATGCCACAATTGTACCATTATATCCAGCACATACCGCATCAATTATACCCTTTACTGAATCATAAATATCCGTCTGTTTTGATGTCGCGCCGAAGACCGCATCGTAGGTGAAGGAACGTTGTACATTATTATTGTTATTGTTATTATTTGCTCCACTGTCATATCCACTAGTGTAGCCGCCACTTTGTTCAACTATTGATATTGTCCCTTCACTTTTATTACTGTTGTTGTCGTTAGTTGATGTTGACGATGAGTCCATACCGAAATCAATACTTGGCTTCATACCATTATTATCGACTTCTAATACACTTGTTGGGTTGAATTTAGCCTCACGTTCATTGAATGGACGGACACGTACCAAGACGCGTACATTTGCTGGTGCTTGGTCTGTTGTTGACATAATATTATTGTTGTTGTTCTCAGTGATAATTGAAATTATAATAGTTGATTGGTTATTTATTGTTGGTATATCGTAGATTGTATTGAAGTGTGTATATCAAAGGTACTTCTCAAATATAATTAAACCACGCCTGAAACCAATATACGCTATATTGGGAAGTGTAATATATTCCTGTTGCCGCTTCTTTATCAGCTCTATATTGATTGTCCTCCGTCGGCGGTCGGCGGTCGGCGAGCGAGATTTTGTTGTGTTGTTAAAAAACGATGGAATTTATTTGGGAACTTGTTGCGTAATAACTTGAAACTTCTATGTCATTTATGTCTCTCTATCTAGAGAGACAACACGACGGAAAGCGGTGAGTATTACTGCATATGATCTAAAGGGTTATCACTTCTTCTTCATCTGTAAATTGATAGCGAGGCGGCAGCTGATATAAACTCGAAGTCAATAATTTCCATTGCAAATTATAAATTATATTGAGTGGTGCACCTTCATACCTACTACTACTACACTTATATTAAGATGGTTCAGCTTACCGCAAAACATCCTCATCTTAGTATATACTCGGTATCAAGGATAAAGATTCTATTGGTGTCGGCTCTTGTATTATTATTTATATCTATGCTCCTGTCTTTCAAGGTGTATACAAAATTAATGATATCAGCTACACCGATACAACACTCTGTTAATTATGATGCACCAATAATACAGTCGATAGACGCATCAATACAAAAGCAAGGGCAGTCCAACAGTCGTTCATTATTACACAACAAACAATCAGCAAATCGTCTACCTAAATATACCAAATCAATGGCAGCGACAGCTATTCGTAAAGTTGATTGGATATGTGGTGATGAGGAACCAATGACTAGTAATCCCAACAGACCCTTCATTGTGTTTGTCCATATATATAAAACAGCTGGCTCGACATTAAGAGAATTCTTTGCAAGTTATGCTTACATATGTAATAAAGCACTAATGTTACTTGTCGGCTGCACGGGGGTAAAATCACGAGTATTAAAGAGTACTAACAATTGGGATAGTTGTCGTTTAAAATATACTCAATACTCAAATGGTAATGAGTATATACAAGAATCTGATGAAATGAATGATGATGAAGTTAGAATCTATCCAACTGTCAATACTACAATTATACAGAGTAACTTTGATATCTTGACTGGGCATTATCGAATTGGTTTATTAGATAGCACTCCACTGAACACACGACATGTAGTGTTCTTTAGACAACCATTAGAACGGTATGTTAGTTCCATACTCTACAGAGCTAAGGAGCAATCATTGCACAAGAAGGAGACAATAGAGGATACTGCACAATACATCAAAGATAGAGTATTTGATAGTAGAAAGAGGGGAGACTACCTTGAGAGTGTCTTCAAGTATATTTTAACTCCAATACAAGTGGAAGAAACTAGAAAGAAGAAGAGTACCACAGCTGAAAAAACTAACATTGCTATTAACAATTTGGTAAATTACAATCCAATAGTTGGATTTACCGAAACATTTCAGGATTCAATGCTTATCTTAGAACATGCTCTTCTACCTAATGAGTTCAGTAGTGAAGGAAGAGAAGAAAGGCTTGAGGAAATTTTCGATGCATATGTGGAGGAGGATATGAGTGATACAACCAATACAACAGCTTCCGATAACGAAGAGGAGGGAGATGACATGTCTAATTACATTGATACTCGTAAGAATTTGAGCATAATGGGTAGCATATCTACTTCTTCTGTCGTGGCTGAATTGAAAAAGGACGACAGGTTTATGCCAATCATAACAGAGTTTCTGAAATATGAACAAATGGTTGTAGACTTTGCCTTGAAAATGCACCGTTTGCAATATGATATGGTGATGCAATCGAATGATGAAGAAGATAGGTAGCAGTGTATATACATAGACTGCAACTCGATATCATACGCTAGAGAAAAGGAATAGTTAGCTTTATAGCCTTTATTTTGTTGGTTGTGGGTATTGCAGTTTCTAACCCAACCTAACCCCTAACAGAGCTAAAGTATTGTGTACATCTTCCATATAACAAAGTTACTTAGTTTTATACCACCATCTCCCATTTAAACAACTCAATAAAAGTATCTACTAACCATTTCTAATTTCAAGCCATAGTAGATTTCAAAATCACTGAGTTGTTCCTTCTTTTCCCAATACACCATCCAACTATAATTCATATGTATAAAACTTAAGCGGAGGTACTAGTCTTGAGGTAGGCAATAAGATCCTTACGTTCGGCTGGCTTTTTGATTCCGGCGAAGACCATCTTAGTTCCCTGTTGGATAGAAAAAAGTGTATTAGAGACGATAATTTGGTTAGTTCGAATTGCAACGCAACAGTTTGAAGATATGAAGAGATAAAGGATCTGAGCACTCGTCACTGCCAACCATTGATTCTTAGATAGATGCGCTTTGTTCGGACCCTAACATATTACTTCCAAGGTGCATAAGGCCTTTCACATAATTTATTTGTCCAAGTTATGTCCGTTATACCCCAAACCTCATCAACCATATCTAGCCAAATAGGGATGAGCTGGCGTAGTGAGCATACCCTAATTCCATATAAATGAGCCAATTAATTCATTAATTGGCAAAGGCTCTCGTCTGGTTCACAGATACTGTAGCAAAGGCCCAACGCATTTTTGTATTTTCATATCTCATCACTAAGTTGTTGTGACCGGTTGTGATTTGTACCTTTCTCTGATACTCTTTCCAAAAGCATATTGGACTTCAATGAAGAGTCTATTCTTTTGTTTACTGTCGTCAGGTGATACCTCTTTTGACATTTAGCAGTCCTGCACAATGACTATATTTTCCCAACCAACTCATTGCAATACATAAACAACACTACCACAAACGTACCTTGATATACTTTTTAGGATTTTCCAAATATTCAAATAATGTATCATCACCCCATGTAATACCAGACTTTTTATTCGCCGAGGAGTAGGAATAACCGTCAGCTTGTCCAGATTGACGACCAAAGAAACCGTGTAGGTTAGGACCTTGCTTGTGTGCGCCACCGGCCTCGACTGTGTGACATTGGGAACACTTGGTTTTGAAAACCTTTGCTCCCTTCTTTTCGTTTGCCTTCTTTGCCATGATTATTGATTAATTAGTTTAAAATAGAGAGAGAGTGGAGCGTGCTAATATCGTGCTATTGTTTTTTTGTGGTTGGAAAATGAAGAAGAAAAATGTATGGATTTGCTGACGATGAAAATTTGGCCCATGATTTTAGGTATCGTACCCGCCGCCTACCTATTCTTTGGAACTTGAATACGGAAAAAAGGGAAACTCCACGTCAGATATGTCACTGTCTGATCAGACAAAATGCTCACTAAATTAGCACTGCCGGAATCGATTGCTTTTTTTACCATGGCGCCGCAAGTGCACTAATACCGGCTGTTTTCAACGTGTTGCAGGGTAACATCTGCCGAATAAAACAGCGGCAAATGAAATGAATAAGGAACCATAATTTATTTGCAATTAGATATTACAGCTAGTCTAGCTCTGCATTGTTTCATCGAGTAGCCTCTGCCATCCAAATTAATTGAAGTGGTGTCGAGTTTATAGGCCTAACTTTGGGTTTGTTGTATAAACATATACATATTTGCATAGAGACGTTGGTGTAGACATAAACAGTTGGTCAAGAGGAGAAGCGATATCATAACTTAGAGGGAGCTCATAGACACATGATGTGCACATATTAGATTTGAGGTGAGTTTGCATCTACATACTGTCAACCATCGTTATACAATGCCTACATAATATACTGTGTGTCGGCGCATATGCTTCCACTACAGTTATACTGTTTCTTTTTTTCTTATCACATCTTTCTCACAACCAATTCACATCTTTTGCTCTACCGCAATCCCCTTACACACAATAGATTTAATATACACACATCAATAGAGCAAGAGTAATAATATGAGTTTCCTATCAAAGGTACATCGCAAAGTATCATCAAAATCAAGTTTACATTCCATCACCAATACATCTCCGACATTAAGTAATAGTGGTGATGGATTACCCCCCTCGCCGCCTACACATCTTAGTGTCGATTTTGGTGGTGGTAGTGGATCTACATTGATGACTACTACTCAACAACAACAACATTGTGGAGATGAATCTATAAGTTCTAATAGTACACACTTTACACATTCACCAAGTAGCACACCGCCCAAGAAGACTTGGGAGAAGAATTATAAGAGCTTTTTAAAGAAGAAGAGTAGTAGTAAGCATCATACTAGTTCTAAATCAGGACACAATAGCAGTACAGGTCATAAAGATAGTAATAGTAAGGGAATATTAACAAGTTCTCAATCAGTAGGGAATGCAACATCGTTATTACAATCGAAAGTATCACAACCATTATTCTCCTCAACAGCAACAGGTCGTACTAATACGAATAATAGAAGTCAATCACCATCATTAGAAGAACATTTAGAATTAACAAAGGGTGGATTTGTGGATGGGTTTGATTTAGATCATTCCAATTCACAACAGCATCTTCAACAACAACATACATTTAGAAGAGCAAGTACGGGAGAGAGTAGTAAGAAGAGTAGTACCAATCCTCGGGAGAGAGATGCTGCAGATAATAGATTATCACACAACTTTACACACAATTCAATACCGGGACCACCACCGCAATCACCAACGAAGCAAAAAGAAAGTTTAAGTTCAAAGGGAGGATCCTTCTTTAAACGAGTTAGAAGTAGAACTAGTACATCGAAAAGTACAGATGATTTAGATGCAAGTTTACGACGAGGTGGTTCAAGATATTCACCGAGTAATACACCACCGGGTAGTGTTCCCAACACTCCTATCCAGAATCAATATGGAGATAATACTCCATCATTATCTCATAGTGGCGGCTCAGGATCTATTAATAGAAGTCCTGGCACATTAGGATGTATAACATTACAAGATGGTATAGAAAAGGCTGCATTATTAAATGAAAGTTTATTTCCACCACCCCTTACTGATTCTACATCGGATGGAAGTAGAAGAGGAGGAGGATCACCCCGAATTAGAAATAAACTATTAAGTTCATCACCGAAATTAAATGCATTAGATCAAGTTAGACGTGGACGTGGGAATAGTTCTGATACATCAGATTCCTTAGACTCGGCTAGACATCGGGGACATACTACATCATCCTCTGACAAACTATTATCACAATCTCCCGGTGATTCTAAAAGTTTATTAGACACAGCTCGACATCGAGGACATACATCCTCTGACAAGTTGTTGTCACAATCACCATCAAAGTTAATAAACAATAATCCAAAGTCCAACTTTTCAAGGGTCCAATCTGAATATTCAATGGGAGCTGTATCCAACTTGGCTAAATTACCCGAGGGTAAACCAGCCATCCTGCATAACAAACATCTTAGTCATGGTAATAATACAAATCTACAAAGGAATAATAGTTTAAATAGTGATAGTAGTAATGAACGACATGAACGTGAAAAGCGTAAGGCATTTACTGACTTTCATAATATGGGTGTTGATTCTAGTTCGGCATATTTAGGTGATGATAGTAGTTTACATAAGAATTCGGTGTTTTTGAGTAGTATGGCATATCCTGCTGGTAGTGCTGGTGGCAAAGGTGAGCTATATTGCTTTGTGTGTTCTTTCGTTCTGGTTTGTTTATCATGTATGCTCATCATAATATATGCCCCCCTCTCTTTTCACCTGCCCAATTCAATATATTAGCTCACTCCCGACATACCATCACATCAAGTGGACAGCCACATAGCTTTGATCCTAAACGAGGATCGGGTGTAAGTCCCTCGACAAGTATGGGCTCCATATCTGAAACAAAGGCACAACATGCCGATGTAGACGATACGGACTATTCTCCCGAACGGTCATTACGATGTCTTCGTGGTCCTGAAC
>Ga0214480_100161_pt1 | contig 31837 bp, 29 predicted proteins | sample M1_20Mar14CPVII9_3_FD_165042 | JGI IMG/M metagenome (GOLD analysis project Ga0214480, IMG submission 165042) | Marine eukaryotic communities from Monterey Bay, California, United States - M1_20Mar14CPVII9sort6BwellE17 | ecosystem: Environmental > Aquatic > Marine > Unclassified | place: USA... | reverse complement strand
TTATTGTTACTGAGAATGCAATTGATAGGTTCGTGCCCTCATTCGATGTCGACCTGGAAACATTTCTCAGTAGAGCTGGAACATATACTCAAGAGTTGCCGTTTGCCCCTGTTAAATTATTAGCCCACTATAAAGAGAATGTTAGCTGCTCAAGAGTGCAAGATGTATCAAAAAAAGACTACAAAACTTCATACACTTACATCTCTCAAGTCAAGCAAATCAACAATCGTACGATCTGGTCCTGCCACTAACTCATTTGCACTCGTCTGGATAAGAGGAATCTGTTCAGATAGAAATTTAGCTTCCCCAAGGATGCTTGTTACTTCATTCAACTTCATCACAGCATCCTGGATCAACTGAATCTCGATAAACACATCTGTTTCAAATGTGACATTTGACCTATCACTATCAAGTATGTTTTCGTCGTAGTATCCAATCGTCCCGCCGACACCACCAACTCCCTTTACATTAACAAAAAGTGGAAGGTTTACATCCAGAGACATTTCGAAGTCAATGCCAGAATCGGTATCATTAGAAGAGATGAATGATTTGAAATCCTCTCTGCTTGCAATTACAAGTGGAGCGTTAGGTATTGAGGCTGAGATACCAACAAGTGCTCTTGCTTCAGACACAAAAACTTCAAAGGCATCCAGTGGGGGCAATATTGGAAGAATTGTTGTCCATTCATTAATTCCGAATGTGCCATTAACTTGAAATTCTTCCAATTCTAATGACGGTTTTGGGAGACGATCGAGACCAGATAGGCTTGAATTAAACACTGGATTCAAGTCTAACCGTGCGGCAAGTCCAACGTTTACACCTGCATCAATAACTAAACTGTTGATAAGGTCTCTGGCCAAGTCTGTGGCTGCATCAACAAACGAGAAATCATCCCCTAGTTTGACGTCGTTGCTTCCACTGACAGTTTCATTGAGAAATGTCTTGAACAGCTCTTCAATAGACCCAGACGCAGTATCGTCCGAGTCAAATAAGAGGTCAATACCAAATGATAATGATTTCTGACCATTTCCAAAGTTGAAGCTAAACGTGAGGGTTAGTAAATCGTCAAATAAGGGCAATGTTATGAGAGGCATTTCCTCGAGATGTCGATGTCTACTAATAATGGCAGGAGGAGCGTCGGCATGTCTAACAGCTCGCATTACACTACCCCGTTTCATCGCTTCGGACTTGTGATGGTGAGGTATCGCTCCACTCTTAAGACGGCGCCGATTTGGAGCTAGCTCCGCTTCACTCATTGAGTTATCCATAATGAAGTTGTTGCCAATAAATGCCAACAACATGGACACAGATGTAGAGCCGAATTGATTAAGTAACCATTCTCCCGTAAATTCGAGCTCGTTGCCAAAGATATTGACAAGTTTTGCTTCCAACACAGGAGGGACGGTGACTAACTCTTTGAATGAGGTGGCTGGTTGTAATATTGGAGTGAAGTTCAAAGCCGCTTGAATATCTCCTATGTAATCGCAAGGATTGAAGTTATCTAAGGTCACATTGGACCTGATTTCATCGGATAATTCTTCATAGATGTCTGCGGTAAACTTTACAGATGGTGCGATGCAACCGCCATCCTTAGATAAAAACTCTGCATTCTTGACAACACTACGAAATTCTGTGTTGATTCAAAAGTGTCGATATTATGCACAAGTCGGAAAGAGACAACGTGTTAGCATATTGCTTCGTTTCATAACACTATTAAATATGCATTCATACAACTCACTCGGATTGATTAAACTTGTCACGTCATCAACAAGGTCAATAAATGTCTCGAGAGAAGACCCAAACTCTTTTACTTCGTTGATAATATCAAACAATCCACCAAGATCATTAGACGTTGAACTGCCAACATTAAGGCTTGGTGCATAGTTACCTATTTCATCTAGCGTATTAGTAAGGTTGGTAAATAATGTCTGTGTTTGTATATTTGTATGAGAGTGTATATGTTAGAGTTAGGGGACACATCAGATGATAACATAGATTCTGCTACCGCAACATGTAAAACTTACATCAATTGTCAACTCTTGAGTATATGTTCCAGCTCTACTGAGAAATGTTTCCAGGTCGACATCGAATGAGGGCACGAACCTATCAATTGCATTCTCAGTAACAATAATGACCCTAGACAAAGATGGACGAGAGAAGAGGATGTTTAGCAAGCATGATCAATAGGAAAGAGATGTGAAGACGCAAAACTACTTACTTTGGTGATACCGTTGTGTTGCCAACTGTTAAGTCGATGAGTATCTCAGCACTCACAGGGACAGCAACGTTTGGAAGAAGTTGAGACGAATCCGCATTGGTTAGGTTTGCTACTGTTGATGAGTATGTGCCCTTTGATCTAAGATTAATCCCAACAGCAAACAACGAATCCCTAATACTAACAGCCTGACTTGAGATTGGGATGGAGATATCGATGGGATCTAACACTAACTCCGCTTGACATCCCCAAGTATCAATAGCAAGACTCCATCCATCCTCCAAGGCATCATTAATCGGCTTTCCATCGAAGAAGACAGTTTGGAGTTCTTTCAGGCTTAATTCTAAACCAAATGTCAAGTCGAATCCAGCACTAATAATAGTATTATCTATAATGTAATAAGAAAGATGGATTGCAGATGTTAGATGGAAGAGACATAAGACCTACTGAGCAACAAGATCAAATTAATACAACTTACTAATAAGCACATCAAAGTCAGAAGGTGCACCTTCGTCAAGTCCAAGCTGTGATGAATCCTTGGTTGTTTCATTGAAGAAAGATTCAAAGATATCAATCAACCCCGCGCCTGTTTGCTCAAAGCTTACTGAAAAAGTTGTTGTTACTCCGGCAGCAAAGGTTTTACTGTCGAAGTAAGGCTTGACATCTCCTTCAATGTTGATACCAATCTTGTTAAGATCTTGTTTAATATCTTCAATGGCTTTACGAATCTTACTGGCTAGTGAAGAATCAGTTGAGTCTTCTTGAAGGAAGCGCTCGAGACTATCAGAGTTACAGTCTGTACTACCCAAGTCGTTGACTAGACTTTCAGCATAGTTGTTAATTGTTGATGTTATTTTGTCCAACTGTGGATCAACAAACTGTGAAACGTCAAATGGAGATTTATCATTCACAGGGTCGATAATAGCTTTGATGATTTGATCTTTAAGACCTTGTGTAAGATTTTGGACTGAGCTGACAATAGGACATCTATATTATAGATGGCAAGGGAAGAAGAGAAGAGTAGAGATGGCATGATGTAAGATACCCATATATGTGTTAGTAATAATTGCAAAGAATGAAAGAAACTTACAATTCAAGCTCATATTCTATGGAAGGAGCCGGCTCATTAAATAAATCATCGTCTGTGAACAGCAATGTAATTCCAAACGGTCTTTCTGATGAAGAAAGCTGGCTGCTTGAACTTGGCTCTAGTGAACGACTAACTTCAAGTGGAAATCTAGCGTCTAGTGTCCCGTTTACTTCAATATTTGACGAGTTGAAAACTTGATCGATGGGTACAGTTTCCTATATATATACGCCACAGAGTAAGAAGATTTCATATGATTAGGCAGAACATCTTGAAATAACAAATTATCAACGACATTATACTTACCATTAACTCAATTGAGAAGTCAATATCAAAGGTACCTTGATTTAACAAGAAGGTGAGGTCCGAAGAAGGAGAAAGTCCAGCTGACCCTGGGATGCTGACAGGGAAATCCTCAGTTATCCCTCCATTAGTCCGTAAAAATGCCTCTCCCTAAATCATTTGGTGTAATGCAATGGTTTGAATAATTGAGGATCTATCAGGCACACAAGACAAGGCATATAATTTCACAAAACATCATATGGCACTTACAAGGAAACGATTAATTTCGATGAATACCCCAGGAGAGCTATAGGAGCTTCCTCCAACCTCGCTCTTGTCAATTCTAGCTCCAATGGTCAAATCAAGTAAGAGACTGCCACCTAAGTCGATATCATCTAGGAATGATAGCTGCTCAAAGAATGAAGTGCTCAATGGAATATCTAACAAACTTGCAAGAGTAGTAAGAGCTTGCTGTAAATTCCTACTTCCGGAAAGTTCAACGATGATGTTCATGGCAAGCTCCCCCTTAGTGGAGTTGTAACCTCCCCCAAATGAAAAGGCACCATCCGTTGGTGCACACCCTTCCGATATGGCGGCAAAGAACCCACCAATAGTGGCTTGAAATGGCACCGTGAACGTTTCTTCTGAAGGTGCCGCTGACTTAGTGGGTACCAATGATGGAACAGATGTACTTGATGGGGCCGAAGATATAGAAGGTTTGAAACTTGGGAATGACGAAGCAGAAGGTTGCAATGAAGATGATGGCTGAAGACTTGGCTGAAGACTTGGTATGAATTCTGTTTGAAATAGGTAGTTCCTTGCGGCTCTTGTGGCGCATTTAAGATTGATGGCCGGTAGAAAAGGAGCTTTATCTGAAATTGATTTGGGATAAGCTAGTTCATCTAGCTCGTCTAATATATCTCCGAGTTCAGCTTTGATTGGTTCAAGCAAGATGTCCAAACTTAGCTCAAACTCAAGGTCATTCTTAATTAACTGAGAGGTGGTGCAGAAGAATTGGTTAGAGTACAACGTCTGTAGAGACTATTCACATTTCCAAACAGTCCAAGTTCCAATTTTAAGAGGCCTGTCTAAACAGGCGCGAGAATAGATTATATCGTACTCACCAAGTCATCAGAAGTAGCATTCAAAGTAAGCTCTGCTGGTACATCTTCCACACCTATTGCAACTGAAGCCTCCAGATCACCTGTGAATGTAAAATTTGCCAAATTTGCCGCAATGTCAGTGTTGATGTCGAAAGGGACCTCATCATTAACAGCTTGGAGGTTGAGAAACACCTGTGGTCGGATGCTGATGAATCTATCACCAGCAATGTTGAATGATAAGTCATCTTGAATAATAGCAAAAAACGATGACTGTAGGGCATTGACTTTAGCCTCAATATCAAAGCCGTCACTTGAAGATAGCTCAACTTTCACACTTGTATCAAGCAGTGCATTGAGAGATAGCTTGATTGTGCCATCAGTGATTTTATTGAGTATTTCAGATGCCGAATCAGCTATGCTGCTCGTAAAGTCACCGACAAAGGCACTGAATTGGCCAGAAGACTTTTGGAAAGACGTATCCAGAGATGAAGCAGCATCGCTTAAAGTCTCCAAGGGATTCACATTGACGACATTGACAACAAATTCAGCATCCAGAGTAATCTAACAAATCAAAGTAAAAGAAGATCAGAAATAAGCCAAATCATTAAAGACACGTGCACGTGCACATTCAATTACTCACGTTGGGGCCGGCTCCAACATCAACATTTATATCAAAACTGAACCCTTGTACACTGTCTAAGTCAAACGTTGGGGGGAACAAACGTGTGGAAGTATCTGAGAACTCGCCCAATTGGAGACCACCATCACCCAAGCTTGGGGTAGAACTTGTCAATCCAATCGAAGGAGTATCAATCTCTACATCAAATAATCCGCCTAACTTGGAAAGGAGCTGTGGAATTATCTTTCGCTTCGTGTAGTCCTTCAGCCCACTGATTGTTGGCAGTTTATTAGGGAAAAGAGTAGGAAACAAATCAGATGACTTAAAGTTGGGTGATCCAAATTCTAACTTTGGTGAAAAATCATATGCAAGTTGCAACTCTGGAAGATAATTAACAACATCAAACGTTTCCAAGGTTATGGGGTTCATGGGTTGCTGTGTGTCAGGATCTGTGGTACTAAACGTATCGAAATCAGGTAATTTGTCCTTGATTGTTTTTATAAAGTCCAAATTGATGGATGGTCCGAACTCAGGCTCGAACAATCTATCCATAGTAAATTCAATCGCAACTTGGTTAGAGAAGTTTGGTGAATATCCAAATGCAACTGCAATGAGATGCAAAAACTTATCCACCGGAAAATCGGCACCATCGTCTGAAAACGTATCGAGTAGTGATTTACCCAGCTCTAGTCCAGGGATGTTAATACCATTGTAGGTCGAAGCAGGGAATGTTTTGACAAGTTTGCCGAAAAGTACTCTCTTGAAGTTGGGAGAGTATTGAACAGAGGGTTTCTTACTACCAAGTTGAAGCAAATTAGGAAATTTGGGGAGAGAACCTGGCTTGAACTTGAGCAATTCTTGCAAATCAGCATCTTGATTCAATTGTCGACTTGAGGCATCAGTTGTAAAGTTTGAGAAAGATTTGAGATAGCCATCAATCAAGCCGTCAAATGATAAGTCAAAATTGTTAAGAACGCCACGGATATTATTCAAGGGTCCTCCATCGAAGGCAGGGATCCCTTCCCCGGTAATGTCACCCAGTCCTGAAGTTAAACTCCTTAGTAAATTGCCAAGTATATTATCTGCCTCATCGACAAGTTCTCTGTAATATGAACGAGCATAAATATGAACAAGTGTGTGAGTATCTTTCCATGGGAAGAACAATAATGAGATTTGAGATACTTACTCAACATTAAAGTCTACAGAGAAGGCTGGTGGATCGTCTCCAAATAAATCTTTACTTGATATTGAGATCAATGGGGTGAGTTGTAGATCGATCTTAGGAACTTTAGCAGTGATGGGTAATGACACGTCCAAAACCCCCACTTTCTGCCAACTACTACTGCGAAGAGACTGTAACACACTTGTTATGTCACTGAAGTAAACCTTCTTGCTTTCTAGCAACCCTATACCAAAGCCGATTGCCGTAGTGGCGTTGTCTATATCAATACCAAGTGTGTCTAAGTTAGCAGAAAGAGTTGCCGACGCCAGACATTTTGCGGATATGTCTTGGAACTCGATAAATGCATTACTTGAAATATCTTGTTTTGTAATACTCTTCACCTCCGATAGAATATCTTTTATCTTGTTCCCACTAATATCATACCCCACTATATTAGAAGAAAAATGAAATAGTTAATGAAGCGAATTCCATAAATACACACGTTGAGAAGGCACACCGCCTAACTTACCGCTTAAAGATACACTAGCACTAGCACTGACAGAGGTGTCAATATCAATATTTTTTGGTGACCCGGATCCACTTGTGATATTGAATAAGTTTCCGTCACCACAGTCTCTACAATGGTCTATATTGATTGTACCGTTGGTTCAGAAGCCCCAAGTTTCGAAGTCGTTCCTTGTTGCGTTTGATTCTTTTTAGTCGTAATAGCTCGTATTCACTTAATTCATGCGGTGGTTGTGGCGATTCAGGTCTCTTCTTTCTCTTCTTCCTTTTCTTCTTTAACGGAGTTGGAGGAGGTATGTACTCTGCTTTGCATTCTCTAGATAAGTCGCGTGGTTTTACTTCCACATTCTCTTCGCGCTGCTTCTTGCTCCAACCTTCTGTTCCAACTAGATTTGAACTGTCTACTAATGAGTCATATTCGCCTGGGTAGGCTTTTACTAGTTGTCGGCAAATGGCCAAGCCGGCTTCTTTCTTTTGTCCACTTCCGTTTAGTAACTGTTTAAGTGTTCCACTGATCTCGTTCACCCATCGGCCATACTTCTTATTCTTATTTCTTGACATATATAATACAAACTTGTTTCTGAGTGATTGTATCTTATTCAGTTGGTCTAATGTCTTGTTTTCATCATCTGTCCTTTTCATGTAATACGTCCAAATGGGTGCAAACGATCCGACTTGGTTACTGAAATGTACATCTTCTCCAGATCCCATACACTCGTCTTTGAGAAACTCCTGTAATGCTATGACCATTTTCTTATGTCTTACTTGATAATGCATAGTCAATTGTTCATTTCGGACTGGACAGATGATATCACATAAGACGAAACTAAGGAAGGTTTCGGCATGCTGTGACTCCATACCACTACCGTCAGGAATCACCTGAGTTGATATAATCTTGTAAATATCATAGAAGGTGTGGTTTCTGAATAGCCTCATAACACAATCGTTAGTTGGTAATAGTGTGTTCAAATGTTCATATTCTTTTTTAGTCTTAGTATCCTCGCTTTGTGGTAAGTTATATTCGACATGTGGTGAGTTGTATTCGACATGATTGAATGTATATAATCCAAAAATATCGTAATCTTACCTTATTTGACTGTTGAGCATATACCGAATCGACTGAAGGACTTTATTATCATTAATATACTTCTCTTTTTCCACCGGGTCGTCCCTCTTGTCCTCGGGTATGCTGTCTGTTACTATGTTAACCATTTCTTTTCTTATTGCCAACGCTCTTTTGTCGAAATATCTATCTCCATCAGTATTGGTGAGTATATTTTGAGCCCATGTCAATCTATCCAAATCGTCATACTCAAGTTTATGCCGTTTTATCTCATCCACTACCAATGGTAATAATCTAGCATAATACTTGTGTACATTATCCACTGCGGTTATGAAATTAGTATCGTTGGCAGCTTCGTTGTCTTCTTTATTCTCTTTCTCTCTTATCGACTCCATGTACTTGCCCTTCGCCTTTACCCTACAGAGGAACAATATCGTTACAGGGATTAGGTCTCCATCTTTAGAATACTTTACAGCTGTTTCAACTATTTCATCTACCTCTTCCTTTGTTAATAAATCCCTTACTAAGTAATAATACCTCAGCCTATCCTCACATAACTGGATGCCGTCGAAGATATCTACCACCCCTCCATTGCAGTATATTGGTCCGGGGAAGGTATCTATCTGTTCTTTAATTACTGTATAATCAAGAGTCTTTGTTATATTCTTTTGACGTTGGTTGAATACTATAAAGCTGTCTAGTATTTTGTCTGTATTAGAATGTGATTTGACGGTAACATCTGATTTTGTATTGCTAAAGTCTTCTGGACGATTTCCATCTCTTCTAGATATTAATGATAACCTTGATTGTGCTTTTACTATTTCCGGTAGTTCGTATTTAGACTTGTAATTAGGTGGAAGTGATCTATCCAGATAACTATGTAGATATTGGTCTTCTCTTATATTGCAGATAGACAATAATTTACTTGATGGTGGTATTACTTTGAGGATGTCACCTACCACATGTGTGCTTGGTTTAATCTCAGATTGTTTATTATGTATGTATACTTCTTCTTCTAAATCTAAATCAAAACTACCACCACTATCATCAAAATTAACTGATATATCTTTAGACTCTTCATTATTACTATTAGCGGCGGCGGTAGATATACCAACATCGATACCGTCGGTCGTGGCGGTAGTCGTATTATCGTCGGTGTCAGCGGCAGCATTATTACTATTGTCTGATGAAACTGTATCTTCTCTACTATCAATTAGATCTCTGTTGCAATTTGTATCATCTCTTCTTTGTGATGATATATCATCTCTTTTTTGTGGTATATTATTATATTGATGGGATTTTGGCAGTAAATCTGTGACAATCTTGTCATCTTCATCTATATCAGGAAATTTATACAGAGGATTAATGAATGAAACTCCCATCTCATCAAATCCATCATTGCGTAATCTCCTGTATATTTCTTGTCTTCTTCGGAAGCGATAATTTCTATCTTCATTTGTGTATTCAGGATAAATATAATATTTTGAAAAATAATGAGTACGGAGACAAGCAGCTATTACTCTTTTCTCTGAAATAATTAACTTTCCACTCATAATTATTATTTATATAATTATGTTGAGAGTCAAGAGAGTAAAGAAGCTACTAAGCTCTTACTGTGTGTGCGTTGACCAAGTTTTCACTTAAGAAACCTCTGTTTTATATGACCACACCTCGATCGGTCTGTCTGGCCTAATGTTTCACTTTTCACTAAAGAAACCTCTGTAAGGCAAAGCCCTTATCTTACTAAGTAATCAAGAACTATTTTCACTAAGAGAAACCTCTATTACTAGTCAACAATCATAGTGATGCGAAACTATCCTATTTCCCTAATACAAGACCAATAAACCCAATCTTATAAAGAAGTTACCAAGTAGAATACTAGACGGAATGAGCAACAGGGGGTGTCGGCGTCGGTGGTAGTGACCTCATGGATCAGTATTGAATAAGTTTCCATCAGTGAAGTAATACTGCATCTCCCCATCATATCGACGACCACAATCAAATACTGCGTCTGTTGCGACTACTCCTTCTCTTCGTTGTAGGCTCGGTCTTGGGCTTGGTCTCAACTTCGTCTGCGGCTGCTTGTCCTCCTCTTCTTTGTTGGTTGTTCGCTTTCTTGGGAGAAGAAGTGTCTATCAACAAGAGCAGTAAGAGAGGCTTGTGTTGCTCTGCCTACTAACCTCACTTGTACATCTCGCCCATCGCAGTCAGCATCAAGGGTTGGTTGCATTCCACCAATCGTTACCTTAACCTTGACCTCCATCTTCCCGTCAGACTCGGTCTCGGTTGACTTGGTCTTCCTTTTCAAAAGTAGATCCATGTCAACATTGTCCATGTCGATAATCTTGCTCCAAATATCCTCAGAAAAATCATCATTGTATGGCGATATCTTAGAAGTAGTAGGAATCCTAGGAAAGACATCAGACAATGTAGCTGCCAACTTCTTCCTCCTGACTTTATCCACTGAAAAAAAAAAGAGTAGATGTTGTTGTGTTATGATTAGTGCAATAGAATGATAAAGTGTTGAACCATAACAAATCACTTACAAATCTCGATGATAGTATCCTGCTTTATCCTCCTATCCATCTTATCAAATTCGACAGTCTTATTCAATACAATACATATTGCAGTGACCATCATTTTAGCAAGAGGGTGTGATGACTTTGGATATACAGCTACTTGGAACTCTGATCCAGAAACACAGATTTTGAGTCCAAGTGCTAGCTTTTCTTTTCTATTCATTCCTCCAGTGACGACTTTTGGCAAAGAACGAGCATCTTTACCAACTCCCGCAGCAACACTTGTAATACCAGAATGTGGCAAGGTAGTATCATTAGTCAAGGTATCCGATATCAGTTCAACAGTATGCTTACGCGTTGGTCTTTGGTAACCATTGCCGCGACTTGTTGATATGATGTAGTCTATAAGAGGAGTCTTCAATAGATTGAATGATGCAAGTAGATAATCCTTTTGATCTGTGGTATATGCTTTGTCTCCGCTCCTATTGATTATATTTGCAACTCCACCAAGATGCCTCCTCAATGCATCAACATCCGTAAGTACAGCAGCTTCGGCATATAGCCCAAGGATAGAATGGGACTGATTGCTTTTCCAAACTTCGTATCGATCAACCCATACTTGCAAAGCTCCTTCCTTGAACCCCAGATCCTTAACAAAGTATTTATCTGGTTTAGAAGCAGTGACGGTAAGCAAATGAAAGGGTGTGTTTGCCAATAGATGAAGATCTGTTCCAGAATCATTTAGTCTGAGACCGGCACGGGAGTATATTTCATATTGAAGATTAGCCTCTTTAACATCATTCAGACCCAACAAATCACCAGTTGTTCGAGTTGGGTCCCCTGGTAGAGGAGTATACTTGAAACATTCGTATGCATCCCAAGTCGTATCTGAAGCTTGGAGACCAACGGCGATAGTTGTTGTCAATACCAACAGATCTCCTAAATGAAACCGGAAAATCTTATCAACAACATCACCTTCTGATGTATGTGATATATATTTGTTGCCACCAAATGTAGACAAAGTGTCAAACCTTGCCTTCATCTTGGCCAAGAGTTCCTCCCGGTTACCACCAACTTTAGTCAGCTGCTCTTGGAGTAAAGTTGATGACTCCGGATTCATCTTGAGTCGCTCTTCTACGGCTGTGAAGTACTCTGATGAGAAGAAGTCGCCACCCTTCCGCTCATCCTCAGTGAGAGCCTTACGGTATACATTCTGAAGTCTTGAGAGGTCACTGACAGCTGAACCATTATCTGACAACATATTAAACCTTGTCTTCATCTGGTCCAAGAGCTTCTCCCAATCGTCACCGACATTGCCCAACTGCTCCTTGAGTAAGATTTCTGATGTTGGATTTGTTTTGAGACGGTCGGAGACTACCTTGACATTATCAATAGAGAAGGGATTGTTCTTATCCACCAGTTTCTCAGGCTTCTCCTTGATTAGATCGAAGAAGGTACCTCGGTACAACTTCTGAAGTGTAGAGAGATCAAGATCAAATCTCTGTCGAATAGATTTATACTCTGCCTTCATCTTGGCCAAGAGACTTTCCGACAAGAGTTCCTCCGCGGCTTCTTCCTTGGCCAGAAACTCCTTGTAAAGTGAGAAACCAAACTGATTCAACTTGAGTTGATCAAGTACTGCCTCGACATTGTCAGCTGAGAAGATATCATCACTCTTGAGCGTTTCCTTGATCTCATCATGTGCACGGCGGTACTCTTTCTGAAGAGTTGCAATTGTGCCAAGTTGTTTTAGCCGTCGGGATTTCAACTTTGACACAAGATCATGCACATTGCCAATCCTTTTCTCCGCTTCGATGTATGCAGCCTTGCTTTTCGGATGATTTTCAAACAAATCAGCACATAATACGTCAGAAGATAAATTCTCAAGAGTACGATCATCGGTGAGCTTTGCTACTAATGGTGCCAGATGAGGAATGACATAAAGTATAAGCATTGCCAGGAGGTGTGCATCCTTCTCCTTTTGTGACATCTCATATTCACCACGCTTGCCTCTCTTGTGAAAGTATACCAATTTCTCAAGAGATGGCACTGATACCTTCGTCTTCCCGTCAGGTAGAAGCTTACCATCAAGTGGACTGAAGAACTCTTGGGCATTCTTTGCTAAGTTTTTAATATCATCATCACCATATACTTTTGAGTTTGCTAAACCTCCACTTGAAAGTGATTGAGGATGAGTACCATAGAATACATTTAGTACATCACTTTCCTTGGAGTTGCCATTCTGGTTGTCGTGGGCCTGCTTTCTAGTTCGAACGGAAGATACATACAATCTGAATGGGTCGCCAGTGGCAAGCTTAAAGGATAAGAGAGAATGGGAGAGTGTGAGAGAGATACCGTTAGAGTAGAACGTATGATATGTATGCACACTACTGATACACACACATGATATAAGCTTACCTTGCATGCAACTGCACGATAATCAACATTGATATTACCGGCAAGAGACCAAAATGCCTCAGCATCCTGTTTCTCAATGTTCCATTGATTAGAACGATTCTTGAGTTGTCTCCACATTTCAGGGTACTTGTTTCCTTCTGGACAGTCCTTTGTGGCCTCACAACATAAAGGATTGAAGTCAAACAGTTTGGCGTGCTGAAGAATGAACTCTTCTGCCATATCTGTCGTCAAAACATCTTCGTCAGTCTTTCCTTCAAGTAAGATACTATATACCGTATGTCGCAGGAAATACATGATACAACAGTTAAACAGGTCCATCAAATCATAAGGGGCAGTCCCCTTGTAGCGTTTGCTTGATTCGATAGCAAAGGCGAAGAGTACACCAAACTTTTTTACGTCAAGCTTTGAAAAGTCTTGACCGAGGTTGGCAATACCTGGCATCTCATCCATCATAACTTTGGCATAGCCTTCATCAAACACAGTATGGAGCTTATCTGTCAATGCTTGACGATTAGACTCATCTATTTCATTGTCCTCAATCTTGTGGAGGATTTCTTCAATAGTATGAAATGATGTGATCACGGCTCGGACGACTGGAACTTCATTGTCCTTGTACTTCTCAACCACATCGATTTGCTTCTGAGGAATATGAAGCAGACGTGTCATAATGTGAGCATCGGCAGGACAGGTGGTAGTGTCAGATGTAATCGGATCTGCAACGTCACCAGTATCAGCATCATCATCATCTGAATCAATGACATCATCCTCAACAAACTCTTCATTAGTAAGAGGACACATAGCTCTGAAAGAAGCAAGGAGGGGTGAATCATCCTCGACATTGTCCTCGTCAAATGACGCAGGTAGACTTGGAATTGAAGCCTCATTATGAGATTGACTAGATTTTGTTGCACGATCAACAGTGGCTCGCTCCTTGGTATCACGTTCCGCCGCCTTAGCTCGTCTAGCTTGAGACCTACGGCGTTTGGGAGACTTGGGTGATTTCTTCTTCTTCTTCTTCTTCTTCTTCTTCTTCTTTTGTTTATTAGTTTTGTCTGTTTACAAAAAAGAAGATTGAGATGAGATGACAGAGTGGAGAATATGAACAAAATCATGTGACATGATACGTACCTCCAAGGGTCTCAGAACAAGCAACAGATGCTTCCAATACTGGTTGTGGTGTTACCCGTACTTGTACTGGTTTGTCTTCGGCAATTACCTCAAGATCATCTCCTCCATCAACTGAATCTACTTCTTCATCGGCCTCTTCCATTTCCTCATCTTCCACTCCCTCATCATCGGTGGTCTCATCTGAAGAATAATCTGTTGATCAATATATGCAAATGGTAAGAGATATAAGCAGTGAAAGTGAACAGCAAAGTATCATATAATAACAACATACCAATCTCCTGTTGCATTTCATCATCCGACTCTTCCATGTCGTGTGCATCATCACTATCACCATCAGAAGAAAGCTGCTCGTCTTGACTGTTGCTGCTACTACTAGAGTTGGAAACAAGCGGCTCATCTTGTTGCTCTTCTTGTTGTATTGTAGGGGAGTCATCTTGTGATAACTGAGCACTGGATTGTTTGAGTTGCCCTGCAACATCACTCCTGACAAACATCAAGCCGTAGTTGGTATTGTTGATAATGTTGGATTTCCTATCAGAAGAAACAACTCCATATTGGCTGTCGTTGAAATGATGGAATGTATTGGAGCGGAAATCTCTAACAGTTGCTTCATAATGACCACCACCCAAAGAGCCAGCCTGATCCGCAGAAGATAGTAGTTCATACTTTGCTTCAGTATCAGTATCGCCATCCAATGACATCATAAATCCAGAGAGATCATTCACTTCCAACGATACATCAACAACAACATCAATCTTCTCAAGTCCTACAAGCTTGTCTTTATCATCCCTAACGTCTCGAAACTTCATTGGGTTGACCACAAGTATCGGTGGTTGGCCGACTATAGACCGGTTTTGAGTTGCATCTACTCTCCCTTTACAACCTGGGCATTCATAATCTGTGACTTCCTTGGTTCTTGTAAACCCATGTAACAAGTCCTGTATGGAACAACTTGAAACAGGCTGTCCATCCCCGCCAGTGGGTATCTCAACATCAAGCTGAGACAAAGGATCACACTTCTGAGATTCACTATGTCCACACTTTGAACAGTCGCAAGAAGTCTCAGTTACTAGCACAGAGTGTGTCATACTAACCAATGGACTGTTGTTTTCCTTCGACTTGTACTCTTTATGGTAACGACGTGCATAATCCAAAACATTCTCCCCTTCCCGTCTCTCGAATTGCTCGATCTTAGTGTCTACACTTGATGTTTCATATGCCAACCGAGCTAAAATAGTTGACGTGGCTTCGGTAGCATCGTGTTGATCATAGTTATTAAACCTGCGGACAGCCTTTCCAAGGGCAGTGTGTACAAGTTCAGGGGAAATGACTTCACCTGACGATGTTGATACTGATAGTTGCATAAAGGAAGACAATGACACTGCTAAACTCTCTTGTGGTTGAATGTCAGACCGTAGGTCATTCCTGTAATGCCCATTTAACAAATAATCTGCAAGTACTGGAGTATGTTTCAGTTGTTGTAGGAATGTATTGAGGAAGCAGTAATTCTTTCCCGGATTTTCAAGACAAATAGGACGAACTGGTAACTGAACAGGTGATAGATCTAATATATCAATGCCAGCAACTCCACCACTGTTAGCATCCTTCACTGCAAGACAAGTGCTTATTTCACTCTCAAGTATTTGTTTTGCTGTTTCTCGGCATTGGTTGGATACAATAGGCAATTCTTGTTCATTATCTTTGCTAATTGTAGTTGTTTCACAGTTCTTCACTAGCCACTCGGCTGCAAGAGTTGGATCATTTCCACAAGTTAATAATGCCTCAGCACAAGCAAATGGATTATACCCGATTGCGGCAAGACTTGAAATGGATTCGGCATGTGCAGCCATATACTCTTCGAGTACAATACGAGCAAGAAATGACGAACTCATAGTTGATATATTGATTTGTTTGAATGACGATGATGCCGACCGATATAGAAATGCTAATAAAGAGTGTGAAAAATGACACAAGGTGATAAGAAATGATTTGCAATGCAATATAATACAACCACACCACATTCATAACATCTTACCTTAATATGTTATTATATGAATAATGGTACACCACAATATCGTCCAATGATACTGTATGTCTACCGTATTAATTTGTTGATAACGTGGTCCAAGTTGGAGACGATACTACACTAATAATTGCTCGCCACCGGCCGATCGAATGCTAGGCCGCACCAGTACCAATGAATATCTAATAAATCGATATATCAATGCTTTTAGTAGTACTTCTACGGGTGGTAGTTGATATTGTCTATTGCAATTAGTTGTTGAGTGTTGTTTCATTCAATAACGTAAAATAATTCGTTAGCAATGTTAATATCTTTTCAGCGCTGCTGTAATTCGACAACAAAGAATGAACTTACCGATGATCTGACAAGTTATTTTATGGTAAATAACGTGCTTCCAAACGGCGGAGGACGTTTGGTTATTGTTTGCTTAGATGTTGTTGCCTTACTCTACTCTCGAGTAGCAACTTTGGCAACAACAAAATCGTTTTCATTTTTCGTTTGATCGCCAAACTCCAAATATTGAATCACTATGAACGTCAAGGACATACACGAAATGAGTATGTATTTTATGTCGTTTAATTAGTATGCAATATCAAACAATAGAAGTAGCATAACTTGTAGTATGTGTAGCATGTTGTAGTATGACATATTACACTCACCATACTTCTATCTCTTATCCTAGACTGTAAAGATCTAGTAACTCGTTCTCTTGGATATTGTTGAGAGGATTCTGGAGTATAATTTCCAAAGGATCGACTGCCTGTTTTGATATGTCAAGTTTTACACTGAAGAAGATTGAAGTACCATCATAACCTCCCTCAATTGAGATTGAGTCCAGTAGATCACCCTTTAGATCACTCTGTAACATTTTTCTTCGGGGGCGTTGGAAATGATTGTAAGGTAGATGATGGGCTCGTAAGGCACGACGACGGCCAGAACTTAAGACAGATGGACGCCCCATATGGTGAAAGTCCACCCGAGAAGACCCAATACGCAACAAACGCCTTTCCTCTGCCAATTGAGAAGAGCTTGATGAAGCAATGGACTGACTTTCACCCAAGATATCTTCCAAAATCAATGATATGACGTCTTCTAGTGTCGGGGAAGGACTACCGGTGGTCTTAACCTCTTCACATAAATGGAAGAGCTCATTCTTGGCCTCCAGTACTCCATTGATAAATATCCCAACGTCAGGGAAAAATTCATCAAATGAATCTACCTCATCAGCGAAATCAAACGGCAGACTCTTTGCAATACCACCTCCAAGGACACTATCTGGTGACAATTGAAACGACCCAAGCTTCCCTAACATCTCTTGAAGCAGATCTAGTACACTGCATGCACTAAAGTCAACCTTTACTAGTGCACCTTGATCATCAAAGATATCATCATCATGAATCAAAATAACAAGGTCATCATTGTTGAGGGGAAGAGTAGCTCGAACTTGACCCTGGGCTTCAAAGGCAAGTCTACTCTTAAGGGTGTCTGAAAGACTAATGCCATTTGTAAAGACCCCAAAGCTGTCCAGTGTAAATTCGAAGGAATTCGCGAGCTTCGTTCCTATGGAGAGTTGTAGGTCCCCATCATTCAATGCTATACTTGGAAACAGCTCAATGTCCAAACCAGCCACTTCTGTCTTGGTGACAATGTCAAGCTTGTTGATTCGAAAGAACAAATTACTTGATAAACGCTCCCCCTGTCTGCTGAAGAAGTCTTTGATGCTATCAACCTTAAAGCCAGAACTAGTTTGAAGCGCAGGCAAACAATGAAAACTGTTGAGCATGACACATATTCATACACAACACTAAAAAAACTTTCCTTTATTCTCACCTGATTGACAAATCAAACTCAACCACAACCGAGGAATTTGCATCACCAAGTAATGCCGTCACGTCAGCCTTATCATCACTACTTGCCCCAAACATAGCTTTGGCGTCGTCGAGTTTAGCAAAGACGGTTTCCAAAGCATCCTTGATGTCTGATGTGTCAGCCAAATCTTTGCTCACATGTATCGTCGCATCGATTGATATCTCTTTACGGTCCGCAAATAAGCCGACTGCAGCTGATGCTACATTCTCGTTCACTGCAAGAATTGCATTCTCAAGAGCAGCAAACGTAAGATCGGTTTGTAACATCCTTGTGGTAACTCCATATCCATCCACATCATATGCCTCAAGAAGTCTACCTGTGCTATTTGAGCAACCTATCTTGTTGATCTCCGCAATGATGTTAGACTTGACTCCTTCTACTTTGGTATTGGCTTCTGATACAATGGCAGTCTTGATCTTTGTGGTAAGAGAGCTTGGTATAATCGTGTCATCCAGAACAAGATATTTGTCTAGAATAGCATCAATATCCTCCTCGCCAAGCGCAAAGTTGTCAATCGAATTCACAAGAATCTCTTGGTATTTACACACATCAAAGTTGAACGTGACAGTAGCTGCGAATAGAAGGAGAGAAGAAGTGGTTCGTCATCAGTCAGTCAATATCAGTGAGTATGCGGTACAGCTACAATCATATCATTGGTATGCACTTACGGACGACTGCATCAAAGATATTATCATCAGTGGCACGAATTTCAAGATTAGGCACACCATTAGGATCTGTTGTAGCATTTAATGCTGCTGTAAAGCTGCCAGTTTGAGCAAAATCAGTAATGGATGAGTATGATAACGATGCACCTAGATCCAACATTCCTTTAAAAGTAATGGTAGAGTCATCAAGAATGTCTAAAGGCTTGCTCAATTTCGCGACAAACTTTGCAGATAGATCAGCAGTTACCTCGCCAATGAAGACTCGTTTTGACTGGAGACTAATCTGCAAGGGGACGCCGAGGCTATATGCAAGGTTTAACGTGGGAGTTGTCATATCGAATGATGGGAATGTTGCGGGAAGAAGGGTAACTTCGGCAGTTTCCTCAATAAGCTTGCCAACATCTGAGTTCATCACCACTGCATTGAAGCTAAACAATTTCTTTCCTTCGTCAAAGTCACAATTTAGTGACAATTTGGCAGCGCCTCCTGTCAAAGTTTCCACATTCGACTCAAGCGTGTCTGCAATATTCAATACATCGGAGGTGATATTGAACAGACTTGCCCGATCTTGCACCTCACCAAAGAGCTTTACAAATACTTCAGACTTGAAGTCAAGAACATTCGACACAGGAAGGCTACTCCCTAAAGGACCCAGACCAATACTGTCAAGTCCAGTTGTGACCTTCGTATCAATAGAATCTTCGACTTCAGCCAGAGCTTGAAGAAAGTAACTTTCATATCCTTTAGGAAGATTGCAAGTATCAGCAAGAGCCAGCAAGGGGTTGAAGAAGAACAACCCAATCAATGATAGACGTGAAGCCATGCCAGAACGTCGAAAGCTTGATCTCGACCTTGTAGAACACTTAAGAGGCAAAATGTATAAAAGGTGATAAGGGTGAAAACAAGTCACTATGAAAGAGATTCAAAGACTCCACAGACGACAAACTTACACGTAAGATATTAACCGAAGACGACACACGTGAATACAGACACTTGATGATAAAGAAAGGAACCTGAACACAAGTATTACAGATTGTTTCTGTAAAAGTGATGAACTCAAACAATAGCTTCCTGAAAGTGACCCCAATGTCTTTCAAGCCCTCAAGACCAAAAAGAACTATTGCAATAACCGTCGCCAAAGCAGACAGTGTTAGAAACTCGTAACGACCTGTATCATCAGCTTTCTGCGACTGATTTTCAACGGTTCCTACTTTCTCCCTACATGTAGCTAAGCTCTTAAGATGACTTGGAAACACTGAAGTAGTGCTATGATGAACCTTGACAAGAGATGATGATGATTGGTCAATCACTGTGTCAATAGAAGGTTGGACCATACTTAAGTTGTTTCCCAGTGATGTTTCTGGGCCAAGTTCATCATCATTGTCTAGACTCATTCCACTCCTAATACCCTTTCCGCTATCCACGAGGCAAATCACAACCACACTCATCAAAACAAACACGAGAAAAGTCTTGAAGAAGTTAGGAAAACTCATCTTAGATGAACTCTTTCTGCTCTTGGAGTCGTGCTTGGTGTCCCCTCTAAGCACGTCATGCACATGTGTGTCATATGCAACCTTGAACCTTTGATAGACTAAGAACAAGAAGGACACTGCCACCATCACGATACCCAACACTGCCATATCCATTTTACTTGAACCAGTCTTCTTACTGTCTTGAAACGAATCACCTGACAGTGTAGGCTGTGCACCACCAATGGCACAATCACTCCTCTTGGCTACCTCAGACTTCTGTAATTAATCCATACCATAATGAGAATAGGTGGGTAAATGGCGATGAGAGAGACACTAAGAAGACACAAGACAAAAGTTTGGTAGCTTATAACACGGCACATACCTTTGGTGCTACTTCTACACCACGGTAGCTTTGAGTGGGAGACGGTTGTTCCAGCCAGTCATCTCCTCCACTTTTCACTTCATCATTGGTATCATCCTCCACTGCCTCTGTTTTCTGTGATGAATAATGGTAGAATAGAATAGGTGAGAGAAAGAGGAGTTATAACCAACAACCACATCAAAACTCATCCATACCTCTAATGATACCACTCCATCACGGCGGCTGTTGGCAGTAGCTCGAACTGAATCTTGCCACAAAACATCCGTAAACACACCACTGCCCCCTCCATTTGACTCATGGATGTCCTGTAAAGTAAGAGAAGGCGAATGAGGAGTGAGGGACTCTTATAAATGTTGGTTATGAAGAGGGTGCCAAAGGAACAAACCCTTACCACCCCATCCTCACGTCCAGCCAAACTAGATACATCCTCCAAACCACTGTCACTATCTCTTTTCCATCCCAAGTTATCCCCAACAAAACTCACTTGTAAGGCATCCAGATTCTGCGGATTGAATAAGGTAGTGATGTGAGTCAAGATGATTGAAGAGCAAAACAATGTTTAAGCAGGGATAGACTCACAACTCCACTTTTAACCTCATTTGCTAATCCCAACCCTGTGTCACCCCAATGCCCTTCACCACCATAGGCATCCCCACTGATACCACCTCCCTCAACGGCTAAGTCTACCATCTGTTTATGAGTGTGATATAGTGGAATAGGATATGTCAGAGAGGAGATTGAAGATGATGAACTACATGATTTTCATATGAGAGAAATGTGGACAGAATATAGATTAACGTACCGCTGATCCACGATGATCATAACCTCCACCTTCACCTAGATGGCCTTGAGTACGTGCTGTCACCACTTCCAAACCATCACCGCTTCCACTACCGTTCCCTCCTGCTGATGACTGATACGATGAATGAATGAATGGAAGAGGAAATGTAGAGATTCGTTAGAAGTTTGTGTGAAAGTTTGAATGCAATACATATGGGTAGATGTGTGTGTGAAACAGAGGTATAGTTGAGCTAAGTAGATTGTTTGTTGAGAGGGGAGGATCGCTAGTTGACTCTTGGATTCAAACGGAAAAAGGATACCAGAAGGATACCACTTTGCCTCTATCAACAGAGTGCAAGAACGATGGTGAGTATTCTCCTATTACTTGACGACCTTGTGGTGGAATAGTGCATTGGAACTGGCATAGCAGTAACTATAGAGCGGCTCGTGGATTAGGAGGAAACATACGGATGATGGTTCACAAAGTCTATGAATGAAGAAACTCCTTCCCTAGTCTTTGGTGATCCAACCAACACCGTCACCTTGTGGGAAGCGGTCCTCGTCTTCTAACCACTAACCACTAGCATGTACATCATATACATCTGTGTAATACATTAGTGTGTGTATTGTGCTGTGAAATGGCAATAGTGCACATCTTGTGCTCGAATTTCTCTCCGATAGTGATGTGAAGATCAACAAGGATTTGTCCTGCCTTTATCTCATATGAGAATAAGTCCAAACATAAACAGCTCTACTCGGATCAGTGGATCGATGAGGGTGGTAGCAGTCTTGTAGCCTCGATGCGCATATCATATTATCATATCCTAGATGATACCGACTGATGATAGAAGTCTGGATGATTCACTTCATCTTGTCTTTGTATCCGACGCTGATAACTAAACTATACCTCTGATTCACATACTATCATATCAAATAAACGAACTCACCATCTATGTAGATTAAGAGGATAGAAGAAGAAGGACGATATTATATGATGAGTACATAAGTATTACATATGAATGATATGAGAACGAAATGTATCACAACTTCCTAATGTACACTTACATTGCCATCAACTCCTCCGAATAGAGCTTTCGTCGGCATCATAGTTCCTTGATGACTGCCAACTGAACCTGTTAAAACACCGCCCGACCGATGAGTGGATATAAATCCTCCCTATAAATTAGATAGAAGAGGATGAAGAAATGGTGAGAAGAGAGTTAATAATATCATCTGAGTGTGACAAGTTCGCTTCGATTCCCAGAGGGATGAGATAAGTGCCCGGTCTCCCCTTCGGCAGTTCATCGCCAGTGCCAGTAGAGCTGCAATTTGATTGGGATGATATACTAATGAACTAGATGTTCATCGTCTGGTTCATGCTAGTATCCTTCGTAGTGTAGCCTGCTTACATTGGGGCAGTAGTATAACCTCTGCCAATATATCAAACACATCGATGGTGAGGAGACTCTTCGGCAATAGAAGGCTGATGAACATATGTGACGGCGAGAAGAAGACAATAGACTCTTGATTATAATAACGATGGTGTATCATGATGTAGAAGGTAGATGACTTGGCGGTGGATGTAATTGGTCATCTTCTCACTTCTATCTCCTTGATGTTGTTGCCAGAAGGTGTTCCGCTCTTATCATTCCCGATGCCGATGTCATACAGCCAACTGCAATACCTCATCTACCCACACATATGATCTATAACACAAAATACTCACCATCTTACATGAAATAAACAATATAGAACATGATTGTCATAAGATAAAGAAGAGACACATCACATGCATCATATTCTAAATTGGAAACATAAGAAACATAACGTACCTCATCGTCCCCATAAGCCCTTCCTACTGATACTAGGAACTGAGCCTTGTCCTCCAATACGTTCCCCACGAGGAGGGAACATGTCCCATCGTCTAGATGGTGATTGATATGGCCTATGCCATCATCGCGGAATCGATCGCTCTCCTTTATAGAAATGTGCACATGATGTGTTCATTTATCATAGGTAGTATGAGATGAAGAATAGGATGATATGTTAGTAGGCAGTAGTATATAATATTTGTTCATTGCAATGCACATGTGAAGAACAATGAATCAACAATGAATCAACAATGAATCAAGATGATAGAACACAAATTACTCACCCATGCCAAAAGCTTAGAAGCTTTTGCAAGAAGAGTGGCCAATGCCACGGAAGGTAGCTTCATCTTGATATGAAGATTGCTTTTGCTTTTGTTGATGATTGATTTAGACTCTTCCTATATTGATATTGATATAAAAGAGTGAGCTGATTGTTCAAGTTCAGCCGCGCTACACGCCAAAAAAGAGTGGCATGCTGCGCTGGTGGTGTAAAATTTGTCAAAAGCGCCCTTCTCGATGGGTAGTTGGCGAGTAAATAAGCGAATAATTAAGGGGAAATCTTAGGCTTTCTCTTAACAATGCATCGCCGGTCAAATCGCCAAACACTGCTGACTCTTGTATTTGGGGTCATTCTGCTGCTAATTTAGTAGTTCCCACAACGGGCAATAGAATGGTTGCCGCTTATGTATCACGCCCCAAGGTGACCACTCGTGACCGACTTGGGTACCGAAGAAAGAATTTCCACTGCTCCAACCCTTGTTCACGAATAGAATGATGACCTTTATAACACGTGGCTATCATAACAGCAGATCTCCGCCCTTTGAAAATGCTGGGGAATAACTGCTCATCTCTGCCAATTGATATGATGGCGACGAAGAAAGGAATTTCATGACCCCACATGAAACGGGTAACACCTAACCAGTTTAGGATGGACACCCTAAAGAGGAGTTCTTGACATATTTGATGGGTGGAGATCTAATTCCCATGGAGACTATGTACGTCAACACAATGAAATGAAAATGAAAAGATAACTGTTAGTAGAAGTTGTCAATGTTTAATAATGAATGGGTAGTCATTGAACATGATACTGGTACTACCATGGGTTACCAAACCTCATAAAGACTCTTCTCGTGCCATCTTAACTTTAATAAAAATGCTGATAATGATAAACACACATCTTGAAATGCAGTAACCGATGTCAAAAACTCACCTCATGTCAAAAAGTATACAACATTTAGAACCTTTTTTATTCTTCTTTTGTAATGATGGGCGGGTGTGGTGAGTGGCAGATGCCGCAGTCGCCTCCCGTATGGTATACAATTCATGTATTAATTAAATAATGATTCAGATGATTCATCTTGTTATTCTCATGAAGTAGAATTGCAACATCTCTTGTATCTCATCACTCTTATCGCACACATCTAATCTTTGGTGCCAACATTATTAAATATCGATGTACCGATTAATATTTAATACACTAACAAGGATTTCTATTAGCGTGATATATAGTAGATATCGAATCAAATCACACAAACTTCCGCCACCCACATTGTAAAATTACGATAATACCCAATTAAAAACTTTTGTTTGCGGGTGTATGTTGCATACCATATTATTGATCCTTTGATAACATATGTATCAACTTGTAGAAGTAACATTGATGGAATGTTTTGTTGATTGTTGGTATCTGTTTGTGCTGCTTCTTGCAAAGGTACATCTAATATCAATCTACAATGCATCTGTACAGGAGAACTATCCACTGCAGGTGGACGCCGTCGCCCAGGTGTAAGGATATCAAGAGCTGAAGGGATGGAAGGGCATGGCTGCAACTCTGCATCTTGAAATGACTTAACATGTCCGCATATTCCATTCTTTGCAGACATTTGCTTGGCAGCTATACTTTCTCTTTCTGTTGCAACTGATAATGTACATACACCATTTGCTCTCAGTCCATTCAGTATTTCATTCGGTATACTATCAGAACCTAACATAGTGTCGGTGGTCGATCAGAGGCGCCACAATACCCCTCAACAAGAGATACTAGAGCTCCTTGCTGATCTTCATTATTATTTGCAGGATATACAACAATCCAAGCTGTAGGACGCGTGGTATTAAACATTTTGTCAAGAACGATGTACCTTTAATCGAATCATGAGCATCATTATTTGTAGGCTTCCAGGAAACATACTCTTCTTCTTTCCAATCCATCATTAGACTTTGCGTACGAGTCTAAAACTACCTTTAATCTTTTGTCGACTTGGCGGAATGAATTGGATAGTATCTAATTGTTTGAGGCATTACTACACTCTCGATATTACGATAATTTTGTTTTTTTTTCACGGTGCACTCTGCACAGTAGAAAGAAGGATATTAAGCGCTACCATAGGTCACTGAATATATCACTAAGCGTATCCTACCATAGATCACTGACGAAAGAGCGTTAAAAACTGATATACTGGGTATAGTGATATTAATGTAATGCTTCACCTCTCCATTAATTCTCCTTCTCATGCATTGTGCACCTCATTTGTCTCTTGGTAATGCTCGGGACCACTACCAAGAGATAAATAAATGCCACCTGTAAAGACCCAAAAAATAAAAACATGCATAATCTCTACCTAGATAATTGACTAATAAATAATTGACTTGAGAGGGTGAGGATTGTCTCTAAAGAATGGTAAGAAGAACTTTTATGCTACCGATATTGATGCTGCGATATTTGATGGTGGGTTTCATCCTGTTGGCGGTGCTTTGCAAAAGTAAGAGAAACTGAAACTAAAAAATAAGGCTGATATAATATAATTTGATGTGTGGTTGAGGATAGGGGAATGATTATTACACCAGCTTGGTCCGTGTTCTTGATCCGCCCCCCACGTGAGCGTGGCGATGAATATAAAATTAGCTGTTATGACCCCTTTTACAATATAATCTCTGTGTTGAAGAGTGTTGTTTGATGCAGTGGTATCCTCCATCTAATGGAATGAAGTTACCTTTTACGCCATCCTGTTCTATTGTTGAGGATGTCCCAATCGTATTTCCTGGCGAACTAATTTACCCTTTCTTTTATACATATATTTGCAATATATCAATATATAAATCAACAGCCAGCACCAAGATCGATCCGTAATCGTAATGCCAAATTTGGTGAAAATATAAATAAAAGAGGACATGTTCCTATTGGCAAAGCTGGGGAACATACAGATGATCCTCCAATTAGTAAAACACTTATTGCTTTCTTTTTATTTGTGGTAGTTGGGAGTTCGATAGTACAAGTGCTTCGGATGTTTCAGACATCGGTCCCTACCTTTGAGGAGTAACAAATACAACAGCGGCTTGGGCTTATATCCCCGAAGAAACGCCGTAGATTAAACAATTCAATGAGGGTAAAGGTAGTCAATATTCGGATACAATGCTGGGCAGGACGATGTGATAATTAAGATATTGTCTTGAATACTCTCTCTTGAGATAGAATCTCATAAATTAATTTGATATTCCTTTCATGTGAACAGTAAAGATATAGTTAATATTTATGAAATGTTATAGTAGGTAGAAAACAGCAATCACATTAACACAAACAGGATTGTGGATAACTTAACTCCACGAAGAAGCACCGAAAAGCATCATTACCAAGTCGATGTAACTATTACATATTACCCTTGGACAGCGTTCTTTGCTTCTCAAAGTACTTATCACAATCTTCAATATCAATAGTACATCTCGTACATCGTCCATCTGGATTCTCTTCACTATTATCACTACCATGTATCATAGCCTTAATCATTGCTATTACCTCATCTACACGTCCATCGCATTCAATAACATCCTGTCGGAACATTTCCTTGTCGAAAGATATCTCTTCTATTAAATTCATACCAATAATTAATCTATCAATTTCTTTATCCTGAATGGTGAAGCTGCCGTCGTTATCAATATCAAGGACTAGTGATATAACCTCCTCGAGGATTTTAGACTTTAATACCGCCCTCATACCTTCATTTATTTCCTTATTCTCATTGATTAAATCCATTAGTTCATTTAGTTGACTGCCCTGTGTTTCTGATAATTCACGTAATGCCATTTCAACATCCTTCATCCTATCAACCTCGGATTGCAAATCATCAATCTCAGCTGATAGTACATCATTCTGTTCCGTTAGACGCGCTTGTTGTTCACGTATACCATTTAATGCAGCACGGAATGTATCCTCTTTTGTTAGTTGTCTTTCTTTGTGTACTACCACAGGTGAATGTGCAGCCCCTAAACCACTGCTTCCATATACCATACCCCTACCAACTTTACCAGTGGTATCTAAACTACCCCAAGGTCCCTTTGTTGTAGTTGCCAGGACAACATTGAGAGCCTGTACGCCAAAGTTTCCCACAGCACCTAATCTAATGCCCAATTCTCGAAATGTAGCTGGTTTCTTCTCCTCTTTTTGTTTGGATGAACTGCCTTCTCCTCCACCACCACTATCACCAACACCGGAATCTTGTGGTATTTCATTATCCATTATTTATATACCTACGTTTCCTGGAGATTCCCTCTATATTATATCCTACTGATTGTAAATAAGGTCGATAACATACAATACATCACAAAGAATAGTCAGGGTCAGGATACCATCACAAGGGTATCTACATAAAATGCAGAGTATCTAAGAAGAAGATGAAGGAAGAAGAGCCAAGAGTATTGTGCCTGTATCACTGTATATTATTCACAAGGTTACTCCTAATTGTTCCCTAAAGTATTTTATTTATAAGGATTGATAGCATCTCTTGCGTCCACTTCTTTCACGCCTCACAGGCCTCTTAATACAATCAAACACTTTCTGCTATCTCACAACTCTACATTCTTTCGTAAGTATGTCTAAATACAATCAAACACTTTCTGCTTCTCATAACTCAACATTCTTCCGCAAGTATGTGATCCTCCTAGAGTCACGCATTTCATTAATCATATCCGAAACAGTACTTGTATCCAAGGTCGACACATCTTGGTTGTTCAAGCGAATGATGACATCCCCAAGCTGCAAGCCCGATTGAATTGTTGGTGTGTTTGCAAGAGTGGCTCCGAGATGGCTCTCTTTTAATAACAAGTTATGGCTTGTGCTGTCGTCCAGTTTTGGAAACTCAGCAGAGAATGATGACCACTTGGGTGATGGTTTTAGAATTTCCAATTCAGCGGAGCTGTTCAACAAAGAGTCCTCGGCGGTTGTATCAACATCAGGTGCAGATGAGAAGGGGTCTTTCTCAAACAACTTAGGAGACCAGGCTGCCTTTGTTGAGTCAAAGCTCTTATCAGAGGGATCCCGAAGATCACGAATGTCTGTAAGAGATGATATATCAACCTTGTCAAGATCGTCATCACACCGCAACTCTTGTGAAGGCACTCTCAACTCCTGCGAAGGAAAAGCACTCTTCTTCGTCAAATTGAAACCACCCGTGAGTTTAGGGCGGCTGTATTGTGCTTCTTCCTCCTCATCTTCATCCATATCGGCAGTACGTTCAATGGCTCTCTGACGCAAGAATTGTGCTCTTCGCCTTTGAAGTGTAGCAACACGGCGCTGCTCTGCTGAATCGTCAACAAATGTCAGACTATCATCATCAGAAGAAGAGTACTCGGTCTTCTCGTCTGTTGTCACTGATATACCATCACTCAATATACCTGAATGCGCTTTGGCTTCAGACCTCTTCTTTTTCTTCTTCTTCTTTGTCTTCCGTGTTCTCCTCTTGCCTCTATAGCTACTCTCATCGTCACTACTTTCGTCGTCAGACCGTACCACTAATTCAAGGCAAGGATTAGGAATCTCATTTGCAACATGGTGTAGAGTAGCAGCACAATGTCCAGTATGATCCACGCCTATAATCCAGTAATGGAGGTGGCAGTTGGTTAGTGTAAAGTATAAACAATCAAATATGTTCACATCATGTGCACACAAAAAATAACAACTCTTACATTTGCCAGTCTGTTCTAAAATCAGATCCATTGCCTTCTTCTTAAGACGGGTTGCCTTTCCACCTTGATCATCATCACTATCATCATCATCAGATGCCACAAAAGTTTCATCTACAAAGTTTTCAATCTTGTTTGTTGCTTGCACAACAAGTTGCTTCCCAACTTTTTCACAAACTTTTGATAAATCATTTGTGATTTCAGTTGCATTACTTGTAATTCTATTGAGAAGTGTTTGTGTAGTCACCTCCGCTTTCTTATCACCATACGGTTGCACGAAGGAAATATCAGAATCAGAATCATATCTGAGTGGTTTAAAGAGGCGTGGAGAGATGAGAAGATGTATGTTGAGACAGTCAATAAAGAGGAGGTAATAATATCAACTGACATATTTAATTGACAATAAACTCACGGATTGCTAATGATCTTCCGACTATTTGAGGATTGTCTCCTTGATTTGTTGCTCATCGTGTTTTTTTTTTGTTGTTGTTCTTTTGTTGTGTGTGTCCTTTGGTGTGTGTGTGTACTTAGTTGATAATAAAGTTGGACCACTCCTTGGATTAAATTAAATTAATTTGTCTCTGGATAATAATGAAATAAATGGAGACCAAGCAAAGCAACACGGTGAGAGCCCTTCTTGGTAATTAATTGCTGGTTGTGATTGTGTTGTGATGAAATCAGTTGCTCTTTGCGTTTGCCAACTGAAGGATACCTTTCGATAGTCAGTCGCACACTTTACTGCCAATCACGCGGGATACACTTCCCCCTTCCCCTTTTCATTGCAATAAACTGCAATAAAGGTAATAAATAACACGGTCGGCGAGTTCATTAGCTAGACGTTCTCAGTACACGTTGATATGGTATTTGGAGCCTTCAATAGTAACTGAAAGATGGTATCAAGCTGCTTAGTATCCTCCTCCTCAACCTCTGATTCAGAAGTATCTTCGGCGGTGGCGGCAATCATGAAGGGGTATAACCCGGAGTTGCCATCGTTTATCTCAAGAATATGTGGACAAACATCTACCAATAGCTGCACCACATTTGAGCTCTGTTTATCATAGTCACCCTCCGTGATATCATCATCATTATAAACCCATTGAACACCAGCTTCTAGTATTATATGCAAAGGTAATCTTCCTTCCGAGTTTGTAACTGATGCCATATTTGGTCTACCAAACAGAGACGACTTGAGTAAGATATTAATGACCTCATTGGACAATGATAGCTGCTCCTTGATATCGTTCTCAGAGCTTGATTCACTCTCTACTTTATCCACATTAGAGCTTTCTTGTGATAGTTGCAGTTGTGGTAGTTGAGTAGTTGGTGACTCACTTACATTATGTGAATTCTTGAGGAGATTACCCCCAGTTAAAAGAGATTCTACAACGCTGCAACAAGCCTCATCCATAGATTCTTCGTTACCCACTCCTTCATTTGTGTAGTCTGATTGTTCATACAATGGTTTGTCCATCCCGGTTGATACTTTATTACTGTGTTGTTGTGAATACAATGAAGCAAATCTTTCACAAGCAAGAAATAGAGAAGATCTTCCAAATTGGTCCTTCTCTTCCACTTGATGTTTCTTGGTTGCGCATACATGCCATATTATTTCAGGAGAACATCCTAGAGCAATAACAGCATGAAGCAATTGAAAGTTGTCGTTATGTGACATGGCTGTCTTGAAGAAGCCATATCCAGCCCTGGCTAATAGTTCGATCTTTGCTAACTCTTCAATACCATCACAGTCAAGTAATTCTAGTCCATACATTGGATCCACCTGTCGTCGAGGAGAAACAAATGAGTCTCGAAGTAGTTGCTCGCCAATGTCTCCTGTTGAATCTCCTCTGCCTAGTACAAATGAGGAAGATAGAGATGATCGAAATGAGCTACCGCAACCTGGTATCCTTCTTCTACTTCTTTGACTGCCACTACGTTGAAGAAAATCTCTGCCCTCATTCAAACTATTACTAGTGGTAGTGCCAAAGGGGTCGTCCCTGATAAGGCTTTGTCGCAAATTCGAATTGGTATTTGCCCGAGGGGGCTCTCTTGCCATAGACATTGAAATTAGACGTTCACAAGCGCGATCGAGGGGTGTTTTGTCTCTGTCATCATATTTAAGTGCAGCTCTTGCAAATCCACTACTGCCACTCTCCCCAGCCCCAACTAGTAAAGAAAAGACTGCACCAACACTACCCCAAGAAGCAGCAGCATGTAAAGGGATTTCGCCTTCACAGTCAACCTCCCAAATTGCCTGAGGGTATTCGTTCAACATAATTGTAGTTGATTCATATGCTGATATAATATTGTCTGTAACCTCGCAGAGTACTGGGTATGTGGTGAGTGGATGGTTGGTACAGTCATATGCTGAAACTAAATAATCAAAAGAGGTACAAGCAGCTATTGAATGTAGCGCTAGGGCGCCGCCAGGATAATCAGTACGTAATGTAATGTTCGGCTCTGTTGACGATTCACCATTTTGTTCTCTTCTTGCCTCTTCTACTTTGAAAAACCACTGCAATACTTCACGAGATCTACCTGCTGAACAAGCCGTGTGAATGGGAGTGCGACCTATACATAATTATAATTGCAGGGAGTGGTCCAACTTTATTATCAACTAAGTACACACACACACCAAAGGACACACACAACAAAAGAACAACAACAAAAAAAAAACACGATGAGCAACAAATCAAGGAGACAAT
>Ga0214480_100160_pt1 | contig 31838 bp, 24 predicted proteins | sample M1_20Mar14CPVII9_3_FD_165042 | JGI IMG/M metagenome (GOLD analysis project Ga0214480, IMG submission 165042) | Marine eukaryotic communities from Monterey Bay, California, United States - M1_20Mar14CPVII9sort6BwellE17 | ecosystem: Environmental > Aquatic > Marine > Unclassified | place: USA... | reverse complement strand
TATCTACATCATCAACAAACAACAATATAGTGAACAGTATGCGGCAAAGGAACATTGAATTACTACACAAGGTCGACATACTTGAACAATCAAATTCCAGGTATAGAGAAGAGGTTCGGTTGGTCAAAAAGGAGAATGAACACTTTTATGACAGACTGAAATGTCCATATTGTTATGAAATGAAGGATGAAATGTATGTCATGTTACCGTGTGGACATAGGACATGCTTTGATTGTCATTTTATGATTGGAAGTAAATGTCCACAGGGGTGTAGAGAAGTGGTACGAAAGGTGAAGTTGTACCATTGACTGCTTTTTGAGTCCAAGAAAGATATGGGGTGTTTGTGTTGTGTATGCACTATTACTATCAGTCTTTGTATATGTTTACAATATAGCTAACTATAAAGTCTAATGTTGGTATCACTTTTGGCTAACCCTAAGACATGTGATGTGTTACTTTATTCCTAATGCTGATGGACAAACACTTTCGTTCCTAATATATTGACAAACTCTCTTGGTTTACTCGGCGGAACTATCTACGGAGGCTACCGATTCAGAATCGTCAGAGGCAGCGCTTGTGGCACTGATACCAGAATCCTCAGAGGCAGCACTTGTGGCACTAGTAACAGTAACATCACCAGAGGACCCATTGCCGCGGTTCAAACCAGCCTTTCCTGGCAACTTACGACGTCCTTCATCCAAGGAACTAACGGAGACGGAGGCCTCTGACTCTTCAGACTCTTCAGAATCATCGGAGGCGGCGCTTGTGGCACTGGTTGCAGTTACATCATCAGGGGAGGAGCCATCCGGGTTACCGCCTCTGCCCCATCCATTGCCATTGCCTGGTAACTTACGACGTTCGTCATCTGATTCAATCGAGGCTGCACTTGTTGCACTGGTACCAGAAGTCACAGAATCGTCCACGCTTGTTGGACCTTTCTCTCCCTTCTGAGCCCATGCATTGCCCGACTTCTCTACACCCTTGCCTGGCAGCTTCCTACGCACGTCTTCGGAATCTTCAGATTGTTCCGATGCCACACTTGTTGCACTAGGAACGGAATCATCTAAACTCGGGGAACCTTCAGGATTGCCTCCATTGCCTTTAGGAGATTCAGCCCAATCTTTCCAAGCAGGATTGCCTCCTTTCTTTAATTGACGACGACCCCTTAGGTTGCTAGATTCCTTCTCGATGTTGGCATTAAATAGACGATGTTGCTGCAATAATAGTAATAGAGTAGATACAGATAAATGATATAAGTTAAGTTAAAAGTTATTATATTTCATAACATCTGTACAACTTTTCAATTGCATACAATATGCACTTACTTTAGATTCGACACTGGCCACAGAAGATAGTACGAGAGTAACGAGAGCAATGTGGAGCTTCATGATTATTGTTGTTAATAGTGTAGTACTGAAAGGAGAGGTTTTGTGTAGACGTAGTTGTAATTGTAATTGTATCGATTATCGATGTCGATAGTGAAAGTAGTGAAAATTATGTGACAATGAGAGCATCAAACTCAAAATCTATGGCACTAGTGAGTCAACTGCCCGTGAACAAAGACATAATATATACATCAGCCTAGGGTGGTGTACAGTTAATGGCTGGTGTGAGTGCTATCACGAAAGGGAGAGCATAAATGTCCATGCAGTTTTTCAAAACTGCTTAGGGATGTGTACTAAGGTCCTCTGTAGAAATTACATCTGGCGTCTGAATTTACAACTGCCCATTATTTTACAGAATCTCACTCAGCTAGATACGATTCTAATGACCCTTGAACATCATGACTGGCCGCTCTAAAGCGCTGCCGTTCAAAGGGTTGACTGGCCATCTATTTAGGTTATCATAAGGCTCTTTTGGCATAGGATATCTTGTTCAATGGTGAAATATATTGGCGTAAGGATACCTCCCGTCGCTTGTGTCATCATTATCATCCTCTCGTGTAGCCAATGTCGAAGATGTGGCACATATATATAGACGCCAATCATCAAATATTATTGCAATGATCAGAGATGTTATGATCTGATTATCATCAGTAAGTAACTAACCCGTTCAGGAGGATACCGTCCTGTATCCTTTAGCTCGATCTTCTATTAATAGAGAAGTATGGACGTCTATCAACTAAAAACTAATGCTAATACCGCCTTTAATATATTATGTTGGTACCTACCTATCTTGAAACTTATCTTACCATCCAACTCTTTGTCGCTCTTCCTGCCCATGGGAATTCACACCTGTATCTCTTGTACTTGTGTTCTGTCCCTCCTCCACTCCTAGGTAATAATACCCCAAACTCACTACTCTTCCCGCTTAATAGAAAGAGCAAACTTATTCCGAAGTCTCGTGGTGATCCTCCTTCTTGGTGCCGTCACCGCTCCATTGTCTATGGTAGCTCTTCGTGGTTCATCATCCGGTGGTGCCGATTGAAATCGCCTGAGTATAGACTTCTTCCCTCCTGTAAACAACTTCTTCTCATCATCCTTCTCCTTCTGTGTCTCCATGAGAGCACGTAAACTAGTACTTGATCGTCTCCTTTCGATATACCTTGGTTCTAACTTGGTTTGGTCTCTTGCCGATATTTCCAATAGATGAAACCGTAGCATATTGTAGAAGAGTTGTACGGTTGGACGTTTACTACTATCAGCCTCAAAGCTCTGCTGTAATAACTCCTTGATTGGTTCCGGCCATGCTTCATTAATTGGCGGTCTCCCCTCTTGTTCAACTGATAGATGGGTGTGTTTGTGTAGAATTAGAGTGATACATGTGAGTAAAAGACATATGTTATGAGCAAATCTCTAATATCAAAACAATTCACTCACCAACAAAATCCATCAATCTACCTCGACTCTTGATATCCTTGTATGGTACCTCGAGAGCAAACATTTCCCATAAGACAATACCAAAGGTATATACATCTGCTTTCATATTATATGGCTCGGGTGGATCAACTAATACTTCTGGTGCCATATATCGAGGTGAGCCTGCTCCACTCATTTCAAACTTTTCATCATATGGATCACCGTTTGGTGGCATTACTGTGGCAAGACCAAAGTCGAATAGCTAAAGTCCGGGAAGAGGAATAGATATAGGTGAGGAAAGAATGATATACAACACCTGTATCTCCTCAACCACACAGTCTACTACTTCTAAACTACTTACCTTGACGTCACCCCGAACATCAAACCCTACATTCTGTGGCTTTAAATCCCGAAACATGATATTCTTCCCATGCAAGTACATTAATGCACTTGCCATTTGCAATGCGACATCCACCTGATCTTCACTAATCTCACCATTATAATTCGCCATACTTTCCTGTCGTGAAATGTCCTCTGCCGAAAGACGTTTTGTTGCTAGAGTCTTAAGTCCCTTGGCAACTACAGTCTCTCGTTTCTTCTTGCCATTCTTGGACAATGCCTTACGTTTCTCCTTCTTCCATCGTTTGATACGTGTATCAAGTGTTTCATTAAGTCTGTCAATGATTAAGAAGTATCCCTTGGGACCTATATGTGTATGTATGGTTTGGGTGGGAGTGGAAAATGAGCAATAAGATGTGAACATTAGATGTGAGGACAGATGGATATGTGCACAAGATGTGAGCAAATTGAGTATCCCCATCCGCTACACATCCCCTACTAATTACTACACCTTGCAACCCTGTGCTCTTCTAATGATATCCCCCGTCCCAATCTCTATCCATACATACTAAACACATAACATTATAAACATTGTATATAAAGTTCGGGCTAACGCCCTCACACAATAAACTCACCCTGAGCAAATCCACCAGCACCACTAAAACTAACACCCCTCAACTTGATAATATTGGGATGTTGACATACACTTAAAAACTCCGCCTCCAATGCCAAGTCACTTGCACTTTGTGCATATTCCAACTTGCTATACTTTTCAACTAACGTTGGTCTAAGGTGCTTTACGGCATAACATGCTTTTTTCGTATCATGATATCTTTCACGATTTTTCATATAGATTCGTTTGTTAATTTGTGATTCGTTTAATGTTGCCTCTTTGGTTTGATCGGGTTTGAAACCTTTAATTTCATATACATGTGAGAATTCTCCACTACCCAACAAAGGTCCCAAAACAATTTCTGTAGTAGAGAAGTGTCCAATAATATCACGATTATTATAATCTTCTACTAATGATTGTGGTATATTTTTTAAAAAGTTGGATTTAACTGATAGTGCTACATTGGCTGCTAATTCATTTGGTGATTCGTTTGATTTATGTGATGCGCTTACTGTACTTTCGGATGCTCTGCGGAGTGCTGAATTGAATCCATATCCAGAGATATGTGCTGATGCGGTCTCTTCGGAGGGAGCGTCGGAACCGATTGATACTCGACTTGAATTAAATTGTGGTATTTTATGTGTAGAGGCATCAACGTCAGAGCCATCAACTGTTGGATTGGTAGTTGATAATTCAGATTGCTCGAGTAACTTTTCTAAATGACTATCGGTCGAACCGAAGGATGATGAGTTGACGGATAGATCATCATTTGGATCCCATTCGTCGTCGTGTAGGAACGATGCCTTTATATTGAATTCACGCTTAGTAGGAGGGGCCATGGTTTATTGTTTGTATTGCAATTCTATCTATTGCAAATTGCAAAACTCGTCTTGAGTTGTCTTGGTATCCTTGATTGAAATTATATATATCGTCGGTCTTTATTGTTTGTATTGCAATAGGCACGTACTGCAATAGGTATAGGCTGATCTTTTATGGTATATGATTGTATTACGAGCAGCAATCACGGCAAAGGCTTGCAATCCACTCTATCCATTAATCAAGTGCCCGATTAACTTCAAGCAAAAAGAAGCTCGAGCAGATGGCAGAAAGAGAGGCCAATCTCAAGTGAATGTTTAGTCTTACCTAGTTGGTGGGGTCATTGTGATCAAGCAGTGATAGATGCTTGAGATAGGATGCGAGGACCCAATCCCTCAGTAGGCAAGAAGAGTATCGTTCATATCCCTCATATCAGTGACTTCATATCTCTCCAATTCTAATCAACTCTCCTAATCAACTCTCCGGCTCGGTGTCGGTATCCTTGAGTTAGAGAGATATTTATGAGATATGTCGGCACTGGCATTGGGATGAATAGATGGATAAGATAATGAGTAAGGATAGTAATGACGGCTCTCGGCATATGTTATGCGTTCTATCTATTTGGATTTACACACAGCTTGAATATCTTGATAGAGAAGAGGACTATTCGGCCGAATATCTATCACTGTCATCTCTCTGTCTCTGAGGTCATGCATAAGCTTGCAGAGAAGAAATACTACAATTAGTACTTACGAGTATATGAGTTTGTACTATCAACTTCTTCTAATCTTAATCTATCATGACCCCCGAATACTCTAGTCTTGACGCGATATCCTATATTCCCCCAATTGCCTGCTCTTCGGCTAGACTTTGGCCATCTATCAATCAGCTGGCTCTGCTTTTACCTGCGGTGCATCTACCCACTTAGCCTTCTTTAAGATATCAATCAACAGCCTATGATACTTTGGCTCACTTGGACAGAATGCAGTGTTTGTCCTACATATCATATCCACTTGCGAAACCTGCCACTCTTCTCGGCTAATTCAAGTTGTTGTTTTAATATACATCCATGACAAAAGTAATGATCGCATGTCTTTGATGAACTAAGAACTGGCAAGGATTTCCTAATGTTCTCGTCTTTATTATCCAAATCAGTTGAGAACTTTGACGGACATATACTGCAATGGGTGTGTTCATAGTCTAATTGAACTGAAAGTATCTTAGTCTTTGGCTTTGAAGTATCTTCTGTACGAGGTCCTGCTTTGGCAAGCTCACTCTCTCCCTCCAGTGCTTTAAGTTTGGCTCTCAATAGAGCAATCTCTTCGTCTTTAGTCATTGGGGTATCTTCTGTTCGGGTGCGTTTCTTGGGAGGTTTACTTTGATCCTTTTCAATTTCTATATCTTTTTTTGCAGTATTATTCTCTTCTTCATTTGCAAGTATCTTCCTGTTTGGGTGTTCAAGTATTGCTCCAATGCGATCCATCACATCCCAACTGACATTATCATTCCATAAGTCAAGATCTTTGATAGAATGATTACTCTCAAGAGCTTCTGCTAACTTTTTAGCCCCTGTGTCACTAATCGTATTGCCTTGCAGCCGTATCTCCTGTATACCCGTGTTTACTACAAGAGAAGTAGCAATACTTTGAGCCCCCTTATCACTGATATTGTTATCGTTTAAACCAATCTTTTGCAATGTTTTATTATCAGCTAACATCTTAGCAATGTATATCTTGCTCCTTCATCACCGATATTGTTTTCATCCAAGTTGAAATTTTTAATTTTAAGCGCATTGTTATTTTGCTATCTTTTAGTGCATCTGCCAACTGTTTAATTCCCCGAGGACCGATCTTGTTATTGTATAGGTACAGCTTTTTCGGTGTATTCTTTGCAATTGCTCTAGCAAACTTCCCATCAGCAAGGGTCAGCTTATTCCAACCCAACTTCAGCGCCACTAGAATGGTATTGTGTAGATCGGGACTTTTCTCAATGACTTTGTAAAGTACATCGTCTAAATCATCATCATACAAGCCCTTGTTAGTGAGATCAATATACTTATAATTAATTATACGACCCATTGTATCCGTAGTAATAATTTGTATGCTGCTTGATGAGCTCAAAATCTATGTAACTTTATTCTTTTACTTTTTTGTTGGAGTGGTGCGGTTTTTATTCAATAGGTATTCGATGCTTGGCTCTTCCACATCAGAACACGAAGAGGGGATGCTGTAGTAGATTTCATTATTATTTGCTTAATACTGAGCTAGATACTCGCTGTTGTAGATGATTACTTGTTCAACTTCAACTCAGCTCTAAGACTAAGATATATGCAAGTACAAACTTACTTATGTCAAACTGTACTTTTGCCCTTATTATATTATCTATGCAAGGATGGGCCATCTTCAAAATACATATCATACACACTTTTTCAATCATATATATCCTCTCTTCATTGATTCAGATTCTCTTCTCAGTATAATCTCATACTCTCATTCATATATTCAATCGACATAATTAGATCTTGGCCGGTTTATCAAACGTACTTTCATCAGTCTTAAAGTTATAATAATACACCTCATTATTACCAAGATTTGTAATCTGTGCCCAATCACTACTCTTCCCATTCTTCTTAGCAACAACTCCACCGCTATCTTTTGAGGCAGCATTCTTAAATGGCAATTTGGGTATCAAAGGACTTGCCACACGTGCATTTAATACTCCTGCCTCATCTGTTGCAACGTCAATATCTAAATGTGTTGTTACTAAACCATCTATATCAAATTCTAAATGTCCACCGGTGGCAACTGCTTGGATTGCACCTAGTTTATCTTTGGGTGATTTGATACTAACTGATGCTGGACCTTTGGTATCGACGGTGTTTACTCGAGTGTATGTTCCTGATAGCAAGTCTCCAACTACTGGTAGATCCTATGTATGGTAGAGAAGTTGAAATGTTAGTAATCTATGCATATAACTAACGATATGATGCTCACATCTTATGCACAAAAACAATAATCTACACGCACCTTGATATCAACATTAATACTCGTAGGTGGTACACTATTCAATGAGATCTGTCCAGCAGTTTTACTATTAGCAACTGCATTTAATGGTGACCCGACTAGTACAAATGCTAGTGATGCCGAAGCTGCTGCTGTTGCAAATGCTTTGCTCATTGCATTTTGATTATTTTGAGATGCTCGTGTTGTGGTGATATGTTGCTTATTTGGTGTTGTATATGCCGATATCACCACGGCAGTGGAGACTAGTAGAGAGAATAGACGGATGATCATAATATTGTACGATGGTAGAGATGAAGAACAGGAGGTCGATGAGCACTCTAGAGATTGCAATAGGAGAATAAAAAACAATGCATTTCGACAACTAAAAGATATGGCGACAAAACGACCTCAAGCACAAGACCAAGATCAGACTGAAGTCTCTATCGTATCGTTAGCTAAAGTACAAATATATATTATAGTACATACAATATTTTACTCACAAACGGTTTTGAGCAGCAGTACCTAAATCCACAAATCCACAAAATCTGCTATTATTTACAACATCAATAATGGCAAACAATAATAATCAACCACCAGAAGATTTAGAATGGGAAGAATGGGACTCTACCACATCCCCATTATCATTCTTTCATCATTGTCTAGCTGGATCATTCGCGGGCGTAGTTGAACATACATTATTATACCCCTTGGATACAGTGAAAACATGTTGGCAAAGTCAAGTATTGGGGAATAGTTGTGGTATGGTTGAGAGTTGTGGTGTTGGACAGAGTGTTGATAAAGTTAGAGGTGTGAGTGGTGGTGTGCTGAATAATAGTGGGCCATTGGGTAGAGTTTTAAAGAATGAGGTGCGTACTTTTTATTGTGTGATGTTTTAAATGAGAGCTCTTGAGTTTTATTTGTTTGCAATGGTGTTTTAATGTGGATGTAGCGGGGTAGGCGTTGAGTTATATACGGGATATATTGATTGTTATTGTTTTATTTATACCGTTCTGTATGTTGTTGTTGTTGTCGCCGTGGGCGAGGTCTGAGTAAGAAGTTAAGGTTTTAAGTTTTTTATAACACGGTACACCCTAAACTAATTCTCTTTAGAGAATTAGTTATCCATATTGGTTCCGGGCGGTATTCGATATGCGGATTGCGTCTGTGTCTATGCTTGATAATGCCTGTGTGTAGTTACGCGGCCGGGCATTTGTCTGACGGGACGGAGCTGGCATTTAGACTTTTATGATCACATCTTGTGAGCACTTTTTTATTTTACAACTTTAACTCCTTTATCTAACATTGCAAATCATCTCTCTCGATATCATCCCAATATCACCCAAATAGACCAAATTGTCATCAATACCAACAAATAATCTTAAACTCAATCCCAACATCAACTCAACACCACAATCACAAGGTATTTGGTCAACAATGAAAAATTTAATGAATCAAGGACATCATCTCTCTTCTTCGTCCTCCTCCACTCACCCACACGGTCATTCATTAAATCATCAAATGTCACATGCACATGTTTATACATTAGCCGGTAATCCACCCAATGTTGTTGATTTAACTTCCGAGTCATTATCAACAGCGGCAGCGGGGAATAAAGGTAATAATTTGGGAGAAACGATTTCCGAAAAGGCAAGAGCTAATAAATCAAAACAACGACCATGGAGTAAACAATCACGTGCTATACGGAATGCAACTATATCGGATATTACTGCTCAGGGTATGATCCGTAGCAGTGCCAATGCGGTTGCAAGTATTGACGGGGGTATAGCAATGTCAGCAGCTGAAACAACACTCAATCCAAGCAATAATACAAATACAGGATTTAAACGATTATGGCGAGGAGTACAAACAATGTTCGTGGGATGTATACCCGCCCACGCCCTCTACTTTTCAAGTTATGAAATAATAAAAAGTATATGTACCGATGGACATACACAGCATGATGATAAGGGACAACATGTCGGACATGATACGTTATCAGCAACACAGGCAATGGTAGCGGGTGGTGTAGCGACGTTATTACATGATGTAGTCATGACACCCATGGATACTATGAAACAACGGATGCAACTTGGTCATTATGATAACTTGCGTCATGCATTTGTTAGTATTGTTCAAGGAGATGGAACTTCCGCCGTAGCGGCACCTGGTGAAGGATGGAGAGGATTATACCGTTCATTACCAATTACTGTCATGACGAATGTGCCATATGGTATGATTATGATGACAACGAATGAATGGCTAAGAGGTGTATTGGAAGATGGATTGTATGGGATACATCCTCAGAATGAAGCAGCAGCGGTTGAGAATCCATTTCACTTTGCAACAATTCTATTATCAGGAATGGGTGCAGGGACAATAGCCTCGGCTGCCACGGCACCGTTAGACAGAGTCAAGACAAGATTACAAACACAACGAATGGGAATGGTAGTTCCTGGTATGAGTAGTAGTGGTAGTAATAACAACTCGGCGGTTATGGAAGAACGTGCACTTGCCAAGGCACAGGGGAAACCTCAAGTTTGTCCAAAGATGGCAGTACAGGATGTCAAGAGAACTCTCGGTTTTCAATCATCATCCACTACCACCGCCCCCTCGTCCTCCCCCATATCATCCTCCCCAATATCATCTACAACTACTATGTCATCCACAATCCAAAAGACACCCTTTAATAAAACATACTACACTACACCATTAGAGGCATTTCAATCGATAATACAAGAGGAGGGTATCCGTGGATTGTTTAGAGGAACTTTACCACGAGTTGCATTACATGCTCCTAGTGTAGCCATATCATGGACGGCATATGAAATGGCAAAGGATTGGTTAGTTTGGTCTCAACATCATTGATTTTAGATGGGGGTCGAAATATGTAGCGATTACCTAACACAGTATTAAGGGAAATAGTTACTAAATCTTACAAGGAGTTCATCTTCTGTCTCTATATCTATACGTACCTATCGTATGGTGAAGTAAACCTTATTACTTTGCCTCCAACCTTGCAGGACACTACTACTTCTGGCTCAAGTCCAAGGATACTGACTTAGGATACCCTCTTTCTACTGGCCCTCTACTACTATAATTATTGATATCTGCTGCAACTCCTTCCATAATACTGCTTTCATTTCTGCTTGACTCTACTTAGTTTTTGGATGCTAGAGTCTGAGATTTCATTTGTAAAATTGGGATACCTTCTCAAGTACGATATCTTTTTTCTCTTACCTACTAGAAAGATCTTATTCAACCTACTTGTGGGTGACTTTGCTCTTTATTCTCATATATTTGAGTAGTTGGATTGATATGCGCTTGAACTATTGCAAAAGTAGTACTACATATCATATAGTATTAAATTTCTATAGGAGCAGTTAACCATATCCCGAGAAATAACAAAATCAAAAAGATGAAGTTAGACTTTGATGAGCTTGTCAAGCAGAAGAGTATCAATCATCTCGCTAGAAGGGGCTTGAATGACAATGAATTAGACCCACTCATCAAAGTTATTGAACAAAGTACAGTTCTAGAGTCTCTGATTTTGTGTGACAATAAACTTACTCTTGATGATAGGAAGTTGGCAACTGCAATTGCAAAGAATACAACTATTCAAGAGCTAACGCTATACTGCAACAATATCAACCCGCAAGGAGCAAAACATTTAGCAGATGCACTGAAGAAGAATACAACTATTAAGGTGCTATGGCTAAATAGTAACAACATCGGCGATGAGGGAATTAAACATTTGGCAGCTGCACTTATAGAGAACGATACACTTGAGGTTTTATACTTGGGTGGTAACAATATCAGTGAAGAGGGAGCTAAATACATAGCTGATATGTTAGCTGTTAATAATTCATTACAAGAGATTAGCTTATACGGCAACAATATCGGAGATAAGGGGGCTGAAAGTATTGCTACTTCTCTATTAGTAAACACGAGTATACGAGAGATATGTCTATACGGCAACAATATCACCGATAAGGGTGCTGAGAAGTTGGCAGACGCACTGAAGAATAACACAAGCTTACGGGGTATAAATCTGGGTGGCAACAAGATTACAGATGCGGGTGCTGAAAAGTTAGCAGATGCCCTTGAGTCCAATCATAACATCAAACGAATTGACTTATATGGCAATGATAACATCAGCAGTGATTTGAAGAAAAGGATCGATGATATACTTGAATACCACAAAGAAGAACAAAATTGAAAAGAATCAAAGTGAACCCCCTAATAATGAAAGACTCCGCACAGAAGACTTGAAGGTTTAGCACAATGTAGTACCATCTCTCCTATTCATTGCAATGATATCAGATGTTATATGTTAGAGAACTTAATCTAAACACTGTTCTATTTTATTGAAGCTATCATGCAGTAACCAAACTTCTTTTTTCGGGGCCGTCTCTCTATCACCTTATCACTTCATACGACACCTAAACGATGGGGGCTCAGCTAACAACTCAGCATGGATTCAATTCATTGTGTGAATGGCCCTTACATACTGATCTCCCGCAAGTATCAGCCTGCCAATACTTGCAGTATCCTTTATTAAAGCCATAACAGAAGCTATCCATCTCTGCTCCAAATACAGCACAGCCATCGTTTAAATAAGTATCATTTTGGTTTGAGGTAGTGCCTGGAGTTGGCTCGGCCGTAGGAGAGGCTGTGATTGGATTGACTGTTGGGTTGGCAGTGGTTGGTACTAGGGTAGGATTGGGGCATGGATTAAGATCACTGTGTGAAGATCCATGACAAATACTTCTACCACATTCATCTTGTTGATAATCCTTGCAGTATGTTCCGAACAACGTGGAGCAGAATGTTTCTTCTGGTGAACCGGAACAACCAACATCCAAGTAATTACCAGTTGATTGAGGGGGGCTTGATGGTGGATTCGTTTGTTGGGAAGTGGGTGAGGATGTGTATGATCCACATAGTTGCCCTCCGTCAATATCAAAGTTAGTTCCCGATGCCCAACCAAAGTATGGATAACTCTCCACAGGACATTCAAATGCTTCATCAAAGGGAACAAACTTGAAGTAATCTACCTCCATCACTTCGATATCAAAGTCAGGCTCTCCCGCCCAACCATTTGGGAACCATGCACCCAACCACATTCGACTGGCATAGAAAGGAACATTGGTAGTGACTGTCGTGAGATACTCTCCATCTAGATAGAATTCCACTCGACGATCCGTTGGGTCTGTGTGCCAATCAAATCTGTACGTGTGAAACTCCCCATCATCAACATTCTTCGGCAAGGAGGTATATCCAGTAGTATGAAGAGACCCAATCTCTCCTGTCCATGTATTGGTCAATGCTTGAGCAAAGTCAATATTCGTAGCTGATGGTCCAAGTCGACCAGGCAGTTCTACATCGATTTCGTGGTTAACAATGTCTGCACCACTTTCGCAATAATCATTATCGTTGTAATAGAATGTCCATACTGCCGAACATACACCAAGTTCACCAGCAACTTTCATCCTAACTTCATACGTGCCTGGTCCGAAATATCTTCGTGTTGCAATCGCCCCACCCGTACGAACACCAGTACTTTGTCTTGTCAAGTCTTTGTTGATCCCCATAACGGGCCCGTCGTATAAGTTGCCATGAGCAATAAACTTCACAGCATCAGATGCAGTATCTAGCTGCACATTCTCGGGCACAACTCCACCATTGATGAATACTCCTTCAATACTACCCCAAGACTTTTTAGCAACCAACCAGTCATTGGTATCAAGTGTACTTGAGGTAAAGTCATCATAAAACGCCTTTGGAATGGGACAACCCACAGGACAATTGTTTGGACAATCAAACAAAAAGTTACCAATCCCAGAACAAATCGATCTTCCACATTCATCAACTTCATTATCATTGCAATAGGAATTGGGATCTGTTGTATATTTCCGACAAAAGGATGTTGCATCATTAAGGTCTGAACATCCATTGTGTAAATAAACTTGAATCTCGGCATCATCTACTTCTTCTGGAGGCGTAGTTGGCGAAGGAGTAGTGTTACCGACATTGACATCATTTTCAACATCAATATCGATACATGCACTATACCAAAACTCAGTAAAGTCCCAATACCATAATAGAGTGTAGGATCCCTCGGGTGTTGTGTCGGGAATGTGAATGCTTCCTTGTGGTGATCCTTCCCCAGAAAAATCTAAACATTCGGCATCTGGCACGTCAGTAAAATCAGAAAAGGATGGATCGTCGGCATAGTTTGTCATCATAACACGTACACATGTACCATCACTTTGCTGTTAAGATATGTGTATGGGATGTATAGTGTGTATAGGGGATAGAAGTGAGAAGGTTGTAAGTTTTTGTCCTATCGTGTGAACATAAAGTTTTGTGCACATCATGTGAGCATATGTACATATCATATGCACAACTTACACCATTGCCAACATGTCCATTCCCTGCCCAATACAGTGCCAAATCAGTACCAGGTTTCATAACCGCCTTGGGATTACTAACCAATCCAGATCGACATGGTCTCATGGCACTTTCATCTAATACAATCTTATGTTTAGGGTCTGGTTGACAATCATTTAGTGAGGAGAGTGGACAAAAGTAACGCTGACGATAGGAATCACTATTTACTTCTAATCCGATTCGTGATGCACCTTCACCGTAGGGACTTTCGACTTTTTCAATCCAGCTGTGTGCTTTTATGCATGTTAGTTGGTGTGAAAGAAGTAAGATGGAGGAGGAGATTGCTTTTTTGATGTTCATGTTTGGTTATTATTGCAAATAATGAGCTTCTCTTTCAGATTTTTGTCACACGACGGCAGATTATTATTATTATTCAATGAGTACCTTAATTGCTCCTTCATCATCATTGTCATATATAGACGCCTCCTCTAATACGATTGATGAGCAATAATTCTCACTTTAATCTTATGTCATTTGTCATTTTTTTCACTATGCCAATTTCATTGAAGGATGTCACTACAGCTTCTAATACGCCATATGCAGCCGACTACCCTATATACTCCTCCTCCTCATCATCCTCATTCTACTACTTCTACTTCTCCTTCTATACTGATACGTTGAAAGCAAGAATTCATTTGATAAATTTGCTACTGCCGCCTTCATTCCAGTTCCACGAAAAAAAGGATATCGAAGGATACCATCATCACTCCTCTTTATATCGTATCTTATCGTATGCAGAGTAGTGAACAAGACTATCCTCTACTATTCATGATGCATCTACATCTCCTTCCACCATCCACCACTATTACTTTTAGAGAGCTGTGGATATAGATAGATTGCTTGGTAATGGTCGATGACATGAGATACGTATCTTTTTTTACAAAATTTTTGCATTCGACATTGAGCTCTAGATAGGTTGAATCTTTCTTCTACTTTTGAGTGGTTGGATTGATTAGCGCTTGAACTATTGCAAAGATAGTACTACATATCATATTGTATATCATTCTATAGAAACCACACTGGCATTGATATATCTCGAGACACCCATCAATAAATAGATGAATTTAGATTTTGATGATTTTGATACGCTTGTCAAGCAGAAGGTTATCGATCTCCGTAACAAGCGCTTGGATGATGATGATTTAGATATGCTCTAGATAGCATTTCATATCACATATCTGAGTCGAGACATCAAAGATGAAGTTAGAGTTAGACGAACTTGTCAAGCAGGATGTTATCAATCTTAGTTATAAGTACTCCTTGAGTAATGATGATTTAGATGTACTCATTGAAGCTATTGAACAAGAAGGTACTGCTACAGAGACCCTGAGTTTGGACGGAAATAAGCTGACCCTCGCTGATGGGAAGTTGGCAGCTGCAATTGCAAAGAATACAACATTAAAAGAACTGTGGCTATCCAATAATGCTATCAGTGACAAGGGAGCTAAACACTTGGCAGATGCACTGAAGACAAACAATACATCACTTCAGAGATTATACTTAGGTAGTAACAACATAGGTGATGAGGGAGCTAAATATATCGCTGAAATGTTAGCTGTTAATGAAACATTGCAAAAGATTGATTTAAGCTATAATAAAATCGGAGACAAAGGGGCTCAAAGTATTGCTTCTTCTCTAGTAGTAAACACGAGTGTACGGGCGGTAAATCTGAATCACAACAACATTAACAGCATGGGTGCTGAAAATTTAGCAGGTGCTCTCGAGTCCAACCATTCTATCAAAGATCTTTCTTTATATGGGCATAATAATATCAGCAAAAATGTGATGGATCGGATCGAAGCCTTAAAACAAAAGAATAAAAACGTAGTAGTTACCAGAGTTACTCCATTAGACAGTGCTAATACATCCACCAACAACAATGGAAAGAATAGTTCTTCAATTGGAACAAAGCCAACTCCCGAGCAACATCTGCAAATGATGGCTGCGGCATCTCAAAAGGCCAAGAGGGGACCCATTTCTGATAAGAAGATGCCTGCCAATAACAACAAAAGAGATACGGCCAAGATGCAGGCATTATTGGCAGATGATGGTTTAGTGGTTACACAAGGAACCGGCGGTACGAGCCGTGAATTAAAGGTGGAAGATGCCTTACTCTATATGGACCAAGTCAAGATTGAATTTGGTGACCATCCACATATCTACAACGAATTTCTTGAGATAATGAAGAAATTCAAAACACAGGGAATAGATACTATTGGAGTTATCAATCGTGTCCGTCGTCTGTTCCATGGGCATATTGATTTGGTTTTGGGATTTAATACATTCTTACCTGTTGGATATAAGATAGAGATGAAAGAAGGATACAAACTACCTCTAGAGGCGATGGAAGGGTACCCCAAAGTAGCACGAGATGGGGAGAATCAACCTCCGAAGAAACGCCAGCGTTTCTTCGAATCGGTTATAGGAGGATTCAAACCTCAACGATTAAACTTTGATACTACAAAAGAAGATGAGGTTGCTATGTTAAGAGCCAAACTTGAAGCACTGGAAAAGGTCACAACAACAAAAGATGAGGAGATTGCTTCATTAAAGGAGTCTTTGAAGAATTCCAAACCAATCGATGTTGTAGACTTGATAGATACTACTTCATCTAAACAAGCTCGAACAGAAGACACTCCCAAAAGTGGCCTTGCTATTCAACATGAACAAAACCAGAGGATTGTTCAAGTGAAGGAGGAAAAGGTTGCGGCAGAGACTTCTCTAAAGAGTGTAAGGGAGGAGAAACAAAGCATTGAGGATGAGAAGGAACTGGCACTAGAATGCAAGATTTGCTTTGAAGTGAAGGAAGAAAGATATGCTTTGGTGCCTTGTGGTCATATCATGTGCTCGGTGTGTAAAGAAAGTTATAGAGAATGCCCGACATGCTCACGTCATGTGGATAGTCATCTTAGGGTACATTTGTAATGAGGTCTAATAGAAGAACAGCAGGGGTAATGGGATATGAAAACCTAATAGTAGATCCGCTACAGAGTAAGCTGTGCATATGATATGAGCACGTTTTGTACATTATACCCTTACTAGTCATTGAGATAAACTAAACTAACATTAAATCTTGATTCTCTGCTAATGTGGGCTAATGCCAATGCTTAAAAATCCGATGCATATATAACTCATGCCATTCGTCTTCTGTTTGCAATATGCTTATCTCCCCCCTCTCCCCAATATAACATTTAACCATAGAGATTTAGTTGTAAGAGTAGTAATAATAGTCTTCAAAATCCTCACTATCCTCCTCATCATAAGATTCTTCCTCATCACCATAGGCATATGAATCATATAGGAAGCTAGAAATGATATCAATATCCTCATCATCATACATATCAAGAAAGTCCGCAATCAACTCTTCCTCTTTCTTACACTTATCACATGCCTTTTGATTTCCATTAGCACATCTTTTGGCACACTTCTTTGCCCTGGCAACTTCTCTCTTTACTTTCCGGGCAGACTTCTTCTTCGGTTCAACATCAGGTGTTGTATGAGTATGGGCTTGATGTCGTTCTGCATGGGCACGGGCCTCACGATCGACTCTGTTCTTCGAATGCCGTCCGATGCCCGATGTTCTACCGTGTGGTGACGATTCTGCAGCCTTTTGAGTAATGATTGTTCAATGGTGAAAAGAATGAGAGAGGTACATACAACATATCGACATCGAGGGGGAGGAGAGTAATATGAAATGAACAAAGATGATTGGATAATCGATAATAATTCGATGGTGTCTTATCTACTTACCTCGTACTCATCATATAACTCATTACCGATAACGGTTGAGGCTAATGTAAGCAGCTGAACGATGATAAGCTTCATGATATTGCAGGCTCAAGATGAATGGTTTATTATGATATTGTGCTATTGTTTTGGTCGGCAAAAAGATATGAAGGATACCACTTGAACGCTTGTTGTATTAGATGCAATAATATGCAGCAACTGTATTCAACCCTCTCTACCTATATCATTCATGATATTGCTGCTACTTCTCCTACTTCTCCTAGTACTGTTGTGAGAGCTGGTGATATATATGTAGATATAGATTGCTTGGTAGTGGTCCATAACGTGAGATGCGTATCTTATTTTTTTTTGTTCATCGGCCGTTATACTACTTTATCATGTTGGCTCGTTGGATTGATATACGCTTGCAGTATTGCATATAAGATAGCGCTAATTCTCATATTATTATATTACATTCCATAAATCCGCACCGGCAAAAATCTGAGATAGACTCAAGTAATACAATAGAATGAAGAAGTTTATTAGAAGTTCGATTATAATTAACCCAAAGTTTAAGATAGAGATGAACTTTGATAAGCTTGTCAAGCGGGATTGGTTCGATCTCCATGGCAGGGCTTTTAATGATGATGATATAGATGTACATATTAAAGCTATTGAACAGAGTACAGTTCTAGAGATGCTGTATTTGAATAACAATAAGCTTACCCTCGTTGATGGAAAGTTGATAACTGCAATTGCAAACAATACAACTCTAAAATTTCTACAACTAGAAGGAAATGATATCGGCCTAGACGAGATAAAACATTTGGCTGATGTATTGAAAACGAACAATACACTGGAGGAATTGAACTTATCTAAAAACAATATCAGTGACGAGGGAGCTAAATACATTGCTGATATGTTAGCTGTTAATAAAACATTGCAGGTGATTAGTTTATACGATAATAATATCGGACCACGAGGAGCTAAGCATTTGGCAAATGCACTTAAAGGGAACAATACTCTTAATGAATTACAGTTGTTTCGGAATGATAATATTGGCGATGAGGGTGCTAAATATATTGCTGATATGTTAACTGTTAATAAAACATTGCAAAGGATTGGTTTAAGTCGCAACAATATCGGTGATGAGGGGGCTGAGAGTATTGCCGCTTGTCTAACAATAAACACAAGTTTACAGAGGGTATATCTACAGTACAATAATATTACAGATGAGGGTGCTGAAAAGTTGCTAGCTGCTCAAGAGAGTAATTATTCAATCAAAAGAACTCTTCATCTTCTTTTGGATAACGATAACATTAGTAACCTCGATCAGATCAAGAAAAAAGTTCAACAAGATCATTGGAGGAAGATACTAACTGCAACAAATAAAGAGAATGCAAAAAGAAAGAAACATGACGAATTAGAAGAGGAGAATAAGAGGCTCAAGAACGAGTTAGCCGATGCGCAGAAGATGGCAGTAACTGTAAGACAAGTTAGAGAGCAGCTCAACTCCGTCCGTAAAGAGAAAGAAGAGGCACTGAAGTTAGTTGCAAGTATGAAGGCAGATATCAAAAAGAAAGAAGAAGAAATAGAAAAGAAAGAACATGAAATCAAAAGCAGGGATAGGAATATAGCCAATAAAGATCAGCAGCTTAAGTCTGCATTAGATGGAATTGCAGAGAGGGAACAAGACATTGAAAAGAAGAACAAGCAGCTACTCAAGCTTGAGTCCATCAAGAAAATCCTTAACCCTGCAGCAGATGACGATAATGAACCGGCTACTAAACGGGCTCGTACTAGTACTAGCGATACTTCCATGGAGGTTTGGGATAAGGATACTCCTCATATGATGACTCGTCATCAGAATCAGATGAAGCAAGCTAGTGAGAAGCCTATCATTAAACTTGAGAACAAAGTAGAAGGATTTAAGCGATGCCCTTTTCCCGAGTGTAATACCATTGGGTTGTTCACAAAAGGTTGCAGTATTGTTACATGCCGAATGAATATGCGTCACAATGGGAAGTTTCATCACTTTTGCTTCTACTGTGGAAAGTCAGCAAGTGATCCTGGAGACTCGTGTAACAACGGTGTTTGTCCCTACAAAATCGATGAAGAAAGCAGGAAGCTTTACCAAGACAATCTAGATAAAGCATTCATGGAGTTTAGTAGACAAACTCGACAGGCTGGTGGGGCATATGATGTGGATAAAGTTTGAGACGGGAGAAGACTGGGTGTAGTGGAGGGTATATGTGGGTAAGCTATACATATGAGCACGTGTTAGGTGTGTTTAGTTGAGGTTGGTGTTTAATTACTATCTTACTGGTTGAGCTTAATGATCAGTATTAATATCAAGATGTTGTTCGAAAATTGTCTCATTTAGCTTAAGCGTCTACTGCTTTGTCATGCCAACCCCCCTATATTACCCAAAATATCGATCACACTGACAAAGACACATAGAAATTGAATTTACTCTTCATACTTGTCAAAGACTAATGCACAATTCGTACCACCGAATCCGAAACTATTGGACATGGCACGGGTGAATGCACCGTCTTTCCTTTCTGTTAAGATGTTCATACCCTCGGCCTCATCCACAAGCTCTTCGATATTTGCCGATTCGGCCATGAAATCATTATTCATCATAAGGATGGAGTAGATACATTCGTGTACACCAGCGGCACCAAGTGCATGTCCCGAAAGACTCTTCGTGGATCCAACATTGGGTTGGTATCCCTTCCTATCAAATAGTCGCTTAATGGCACCAAGTTCCGCAAGATCTCCAACCGGTGTTGATGTTCCATGTGTATTAATGTATTCAATTGGCTTCTCCCCGGCATGTGCATCGGCATCAGCCATGGCAAGTTCCATGCATCGTTCTCCACCAACGCCCGAGGGGGCGACCATATCATACCCATCTGAGTTGGCGGCGTATCCTACTAGTTCGGCATAAATCTTGGCACCACGTGCCTTGGCATGTTCCAATTCCTCAAGAACGACAACTCCTCCACCACCGGCGATACAGAATCCATCACGAGCCTTATCAAATGCCCTACTTGCCTTCTTGGGTGTGTCATTGTATGATGTTGACAGGGCACCCATACAGTCGAACATACTAGTAAAGTCCCAATCAACATTCTCACCAGCACCACAGAATGCAACATCGGACTTATTCAAAAGAATTTGTTCATACCCAGTTCCAATACAATGTGCTCCGGTACTACATGCACTAGAAATTGAGAAACTCATACCCTGTACCTTAAATGCCGTGGCTAAGACGGCACTAACAGTCGATCCCATCGACCGAGTAACACGGAATGGACCCACCTTATTCTTCCACCGACCACCAGCCTGTACTGCATCCACAGTTTCAACAATATCAGGAATTGACGTCCCACCCTGTCCAAGAATAGCACATACACGTGGATTTTCTTGATATTCCTCATCCTTAAATCCTGAATCGGCCACGGCATCTTGCATGGCAACATAGGCATATTTGGCATTATCACCCATGAAACGTAAATGTGCTTTGGGGATTAATGTTTTAAAATCAAGTGCGGGTGGCTTACCGCGGACATTGGACTTAATACCAAGGTCTGCCCATTCTTGATCAAATTCGATACCTGGTTCACAATCATGAAGTGATTTCTTAACATCCTCAAGACTGTTACCTAAACTGGATGTGATTCCCATACCTGTTACGACGACACGTCGGTCGGCCATGTTAAGTGAGGTACTTGATACATGTTGTGTTTGGGTGGCTAAGTATTTGTGTATATTGGGGAAAGAAAGAAGAAGATTTGTGAGATGATTCATAAAGCAGTATGCCCAAACCCAAAAACTCCATAGACAAAAACAAAAGAAGTAGCCAACAAGACGAATCTCAATAGAAACAAAATGCCCAACTCCAACTCTCTCTAATGCAGCAATCTCTTTACTATGTAATATCCCGTCTTTTTGAACACATCTTGTGCACTTTTTCTCAAATCTCTCTAACGTGCACCTAAACCTCGAGATATCAACCCCCAACCAACCGCAACAGCACCATTTCATTCATAGAATTGTATATGCTGTTAATCTAATTCATTATACTGGATCCAGTATTATCTCTTCTCCGCATTTAGTAGACGGATACCGTATCAGTATTATCAATATCCAAGACATGCTAATTCGTCAGTTCTCTTTAGAGAACTGGCACACCGCACCACGAGACCATAAAGCAGACACTTTCAATGGTTCATAAATGCAAGTTTGCTCCCAGAATCGAGAGGGGCGTGGGGCCCTAACTCCAAACCATTATATACGAGAAGAGAAATCATTTCTTTTCTTTGCAATGTATCTCTAATTATACCTACGGCCAAACTAATTGCACCAACACCATACCAATCTACATAATCACTCTATTATCCAATCCCTTCTCAATAAAAGAGCACCGCATATACGAAACAAACAAACATAATATACATTACATAGCAACCTTAATGAAAACTTACAAATTGGTGCAAATGCCTTGGCACTGCTAATTATAATAAATGCTGATGAAAACTTCATATTGCTATATTGATAATAATATTGTTTAACAAATAATCGTCGACTACTGATACTGCTTAGTATAATGGTTGTTTTGTACTTATTGCAAGTTGAGAGTTGAATGTACGAAGTTGGATGAAGAGTTGATTGAAAAAGCGACATCATTGGGGGGCACAAAAGGGGGGACTTAGTACGTGTTACAATTTGTGTAAAGATACGCCATCTTCCAGAGACAATAGATACACAGCTAATCAAAGACCGTACGTTTGAAAAGATACCTTTCAAAGTTGCTTAGAAAGGGGGCACGTGATATTCCCGTCGATATGGAGTTGGTCCAAGAGAATGACGATTGCCATGACATCGATTATTGATACTGTGAATTAGCGTTGAATCTCTCTTCGGCGGCATTAAGCTACTCTATTATAATACACTCTCTCGATACAGAGCTGTCTAAGCTATTGATATTGTCATAATAATATACACTCAATACATTTTCTTAAAAATTGGTGAGTTGCAAAAATGTGTGTTGCTCTTCTCTGCTGTAATGATATTATTATGATATCGTTTGGCGCCTATTATACACGGGATAAAAGGACTGTGTTGTTTAACTATGTAATTTGCAATTGGTTTCTCGTGGTAAAGGCTCGTGGCGGGGTAGGTATACAGTCTCTCATATTGAGAGAGCTATATCTAAGCTGAAATTTACTTGGCATTTGCAACAGCTCTATGTATGCTATGGCTATTGCTATGGAATACCATTGAGTGAATAGCCTCCGTGTAGTTTTGATTGTTTAGGAGATCATAATATATGTTCTGATACCAAAACTCTGGACTCGGCTTTAAGTTATTGAGCACGGTGCAATTTGTTTCTTCTCTCGAACACGACGAGCTTAAGAAAAAGGACACCCTTTTCAAGGTGTAAAATTTCGGTTCAATTGGGAATCATAGCTTAGATATTGCAAATGGTCTGCTGTGTTTCGGGGTATATACATGTGTTTAAGGAAGAAGAATGACGATATTGAGAGAGTTTTCCAAAAAAGTGCATAAGATGTGTTCAAAATTTGACATTTCGAGTTGGACCATTGATTTCGTTCTATGCTATGTGGAAACTGTTTTATATATCTTTTTTTAACCAATCTTCTAATCTCACAATATCCCTTCACCATTTCTCTCTTCTCAAACCTCATATACAGCTCATTCCTAAGATACACACAAATATTAATATGAAGCTCGTCCTGGCATCTTTAGCTCTTTTCACCACTGGCATATCCGCCTTTTCATCAATAAAACCAAGTAACAGTAATGTCAGAGCACTATCAACAAACTCTGCACTGTCAATGGCCTCGGGTGGTAAAGTATCTGTCCGACCAATCGGGATAGGATCAGCCGCACCATCTACACTAATTACAAATACCGACCTTGAATCAGTCCATGACACGTCCGATGAATGGATTAGTACCCGAACAGGCATTTCAGAACGTCGTGTATTAGTACATGAAGGTACACGATCAGTACTCCAAACAAGTGATGATGGTAAGACACAAGTTGATGCAGAAGTTACAGAAAATTTACGTACATTGGGCATTGAGGCGGCACAACATGCATTAGAAATGAGTGGAGTAAAAGCCTCGGAAATTGATTTAGTAATCTGTGCTACTAGTTCACCAGATGATATGTTTGGCGATGCACCGAGTATAGCACATGCTATTGGTTGTGATAAGACACGATATGCAGCATTTGATTTAACAGCCGCATGTTCGGGATTTTTATTTGGTATAGTAACCGCGTCACAATTTATGAATGGAGGTAGTGCCAAGAATGCTTTAGTTTTAGGTGCTGATGCTTTGACTAGATGGGTTGATTGGGAGGATAGAAATTCATGTATTTTATTTGGTGATGGTGCTGGTGCCATGGTCTTAACTAGTTCAAAGGAGGAAAGTGGAGATGATGGATTCGGTATCCTGGGATATGCCATGCATTCGAATGGAGGAGGATACATGGACTTGAAATGTAATTACCGAGGTGAGCCCAGGACAATTTCTACACCCGGCGAGGGTACCGTCGTTCAGGATGGATCATACGATTTAATGTCCATGAATGGACGTAAGGTCTACTCCTTTGCTACCAGGGAGGTACCCACAGTCCTTGAGGAGGCAATGGAACAAGCGGGCATAACAGTTGACGACGTTGATCATTTATTATTACATCAGGCCAATATCCGAATTATGGAAACAGTGGCAAGTCGATTAGGTATGCCAATGGAGAAGGTAATAACGAATTTGTACAAGTATGGTAATACAAGTGCTGCTAGTATTCCACTGGCCTTGGATGAGGCCGTCCGAAGTGGCAAGGTTAAGAAGGGAGATGTTATTGCCTGTGCAGGATTTGGGGCTGGATTGTCATGGGGAGCGGCAATCTTAAAGTGGGGTTGAACATAGCTACTACTAACCTAGATAGACAGTAGTATATAGTTCAGAGAACCTTATCTAGTACTGATATCTATACTGATCATCAAACTCGACCAGTAAAAAGAGAGTAATCAAACATATACCTACCTTTTAACACATTTCGTATCCCCCAACTAAACATACTTCACACTTGTTCTATCATCATTTGATCTTCCAGCTCACTCATGCATCTTGCTCTTCTTTCACAGTAGTCGATGGTGCATCGACCCACTTAGCCTTCTTTAATATATCAATCAGTAGCCTATGATACTTTGGCTCACTTGGACAGAATGCAGTCTTTGTCCTACATTTCATACATGCTATCCACTTTGGAGCCTCTATCCGCTTCTCTTCAGCTATGGCAGCTTGTTGTTCCAATATGCATCCGTGGCAAAAGTAATGATCACACGTCTTTGATGAACTGAGGACGGGTAAGTGTTTCCTAATATTCTCATCTTTATTATCCGTATCAGTTGAGAACTTTGACGGACATATACTGCAATGGGTGTGTTCATAGTCTAACTGAACTGAAAGTATCTTAGACTTTGTTGCATCTTCTGTTCGAGTTCGTTTAGTGGCTGGTTCACCTCCTTCATCATCTGTTGTTGCGGGATTGAGGATCCTCTTGTTAGACTTAAGTTGATCAAGCTGCTTGTTCGTCTTTGCAATTTCTTTATCCCTCTCTGTTATTCCATCTAATGCAGCCTTAAGCTGGCGATCTTTGTTGGCTATATCTGTATCTCTAAGTTTGATTTCTTGTTCTTTCTTCTCTATTTCTTCTTCTTTCCTTGTGATATCTGCCTTCATACTTGCAATTAACTTCAGTGCCTCTTCCTTTTCTTTACGGGCAGAGTTAAGCTCCGACATTATCATCTCATCCGCACCAGCATCATCTACACCTGCAGCATCCAATGTCACCCTAATTTTATTTTCAGTTAGACTTTTTGTTTTGGTATACATATCGATTTCATCTCTATACAATTGTGTAATTTCACGGCGCCATTGTTTGCAATTGTCTTCACTCATATCTACACCAAGTTCTTTCACAATCTTTATTGCTTTTTCATTCTCGGGATGTAACGTTTTACTTTTTGTCAATGCACTCCTTACCATTTCCCGTGCAACCTTTCTATCCATAGGTTTGAATGTGTTTACTTCTGTTTGCATACCATTTGAATGGATTGGTTCCTCTAATTTCTTATAACCTGCAATCATTGATTGGATTGATTCCTCTAGTTCCTCACCTTCATTATAACTTGCATCCAATGCTTCTTCTGTTTCCTCTTCACGTTCAGGTTCAAGGAATATTGCTCCTCCATCTAAAAATCCGTCGTATAAACACTATAAAGAATGTATGTCAGTAACAGGTAGATACTTCCACCATAAATACAATGGAAAATCAACAACACCATCATGCAATACATAAAAAAATAACTTGTTGTACTTCACTCACATCCACAAATAATGTTTTCCCTCTGCCCTTAAAAAGGTGTCTATGTAATGGCTTTGCATACATTGGGTTATATAGTATTGCATGTTTGTGTTATTCAAGGTTTATTTTTCAATCAAAAGGAGCAATGGTGAGAATACTCAATAGTATATAATTCACACAAGCACAAAATCGCACTTACTGCAAAGAGTTTAATTATAGTATAATAAATTTCTTGTCCATCGTAATTAAGCTTATTCCTTTTAAAACCTTTCCCATTGGTGATATGCGTCGGTCGAACCTTTATAATTCTTGTGAATGGAGAAATGCGCTACTACTATATGAACTTTCCGCTAAATAATGCGGGCAATACATACCACTGTATCTATGTGGTGATATATCTCTACACCTTCCTCTTTATCTAAGCAAAAAGAATACTAATAGTATGCAATGCCACATCATCATCTCCTCCCCCAAAAGAACTTTTATTCTTCTAAAGATTCCGCCCGTATCTTTTTGCAAAAAGATACATGTCTTCAGTCACGGACCACTACCATCAGACCTATGTAGAGGCCGCTAGCAAGTTACTTAAATGATGGGGTATCCTATTTGGTAACGCAAAACGCGCTCCCGATTTATTAGCAGCAACTTGATTGTGTCGTCAACATTAGCACAACAAATATATCGGTGGCGGTGTATGCAGTAGGAGTTAGCAGCGACGGCGGTAGCAAAGTTATCTCATTATTTCACAGTGTAACTACAAAACACTGCAAAACACTAGCGCTAGGTGCACATAAAAACAATTGCAAAAGTATAGTAATAGGGAGAGACTACTACTGCCCACGCCCTCTCTTTGGTGAGAATAAAAAGGAATAAAAGCATATCAGACAGATATCAATATGAGTATGGAAGAGAAGAAGACCGATGATATTGTTTTGGACCGTAGTTGTATAGGTTGTGATCGTTGTCGTGTAGGTTCACCTCAAAAATGTTGTTCGCGATGTCGTTCAGTTTACTATTGCAGGTATGTATTTATATACAGTTATATGTTATTTATATGCGTGTGTTGTATATTAGTGTATTATATGATATACTTATATATGTATTCATATGAAATTTCTGACTGCTGTTAATCATATATATTATTACACTCCTTACACCTTTTGACATCTCTTATACTTTTTCATATGTAGTAAAGAATGTCAAGTACAACATTGGAAAGAGCATAAAGAAATGTGTACAGATCTAAAGGAAAGATGGGATAAATGGACAAAGGATAGTAATAATGTATTACCAGATAACAATAAAGTTGAGGCGAAGGAGGGGCCATGTGCCATATGCTTGGAGGAAATCATAATGAACCCGATAGTTTTGCCATGCGGACATGTCTTCTGCTTCGAATGCGTTGGTAGTTATCAGTTTTCAGAGAATTCGGAGGATCCATGTTCATGTCCATATTGCAGGGGAGAAATTCCTAATGTTATCGAGACAGCTGGTGAGAGAGCGAGATTGTACCAAGAACGAGTATATGCATCAACAAAAAGATCTGAGGATCAAAAGAAATACGCTAAACTTGCCATAAAAGAGTACGGTGCTATCCTAGATGCAACTCCTAGATCTGAAACAGAGGCATACATGCACGGTTTATACACAGTTCTATCTATCATGGCATTATCAGGTCAGCCTAATAAAACAATTGAGATGGCGAAGGATCTGTTATTACTCAATGATGAAAATCCCGGCCTTTTGGGCGATAAGGATATAGTATATGTTAAGTACTTTCAAGCAGAAGCATATACAGAATGTGGCTTATGGAACGAGGCTGGACCAATGTATAGATCATCATACGAGGAATACTCAAAACTTGGGGTTGTTCCCATCAAAATTATTACCGGATTGAGCAGAGCCATGTATGAAGTTCATGAATTTGACGACGCCATCAAGTTTGGCAGTATGGGAACCGACAGATACCGCGTCAGTGCTGGTGTGCACAAGTATCTTGCACTTGCTTATAAGGCAAAAGGAGATATTGATGAAGCGAAGAAAGTGATGACAATGGCTATTTTATATGAACGGCACTGGGATAGGGACAATAGAGAACAGAACATGGAGATTCTTAGAGAGCTTAACAATCTTTGAGGTGGAGAAACTAATATCTAATAGATAGTAGTATATGTTCAAATCTAGTACTTTATCTATACTAATCATCAAACTCAACCAGTAAGAGAACTAATAAACTATTTCCCACTTAACAGATAAACTCTCTTACAAACTACCCATACATTCCTACCCCCTCACCCTTTAACGATCACATGCCTGCCCCCTGTACTTACCTGTGAACTCTAATTAACTTTGTCACCTTCTTACCGCACCGTTTACATTCAGGTTTTACATGAATTGCAATGTACTTCTCGACGCAATTTGCACACATGACACAACCGCATGGCGAGGATACAACGTCGTCATTACCAATTTCATTACAAATGGGACACTCGGCCCTCAACTGGGCCGCATTACATTCATGCCATGCTACAGCTGCCATCCTTTGAGCTCGCTCTACATCATTCTCAAGTTGTCTCTTCTGCCCCACCATAATCTCTGCCACATTACTCGCTTCTTCCTTTTCCCGTACTGCTTCATCTGCCACCCTCTTTGCAAGGTCAATATCATTTTCAAGCTCCCCACGCTCCACCACAAGTGCATTAGCAAGCATTTTAGCAAACTCAGCGTCTTGCTTGGCGTCTTCCTTCTCTTGCTTCACCTGCATTATCCTTTCCTCAGCCATCTTTAATCGTTTATTCTTTTCATAGTTCTCTTGCTTAACTTCTATCAATCTATTCTGAATCTGATTCTTCTCCCGTTCAATCCGTTGTTTCGCCTCTTCAGTCATGACTAATGCTCCTACTACACTCTCCAGTGCAGCCTCTGCCGAGTGATTCCCATCATACACATCTTCAGATAGAGACGAAGAACTAATCACCTCCGTCGGCCTAACCTCCATTGATCTAAGCTTGTCTTTTAGCATATCAATCTCTTCTTCTTTGCTAGTGATATCTGCCTTCATACTTGCAACTAACTTCAGTGCAGCTTCCTTCTCTTTAAGGGCAGAATCAAGCTGCTCTTTAACTATTGTGAGTTCGTCGTCATCCTTTTGCTTCATTTGCCTGCTTGAAGTATCATCATCATCGCTATTGGTCACATGCCCCCCAACGTCGTCATCATTGCTCAAACTGACATTATCATTGTCATTATTTGCAATATTTCTCGTAGGATCTTGAAGGATTGACTTGATCCGACCCATCACATCATGACTGTTGTACCTTAAGTCAAGAGTTTTGATGTTACGATTCACCTTAATGGCTTCAATTAACTTTTCAGCACCCTCATCAGTAATGGTATTATTAAGCAGGTATATAGAATGTAAACTTGTGTTTTTCAATAGAGAATCGGCAATACTCTTAGCACCCTTATCACCAATATTGTTGCCGCTTAAATCAATCACATGTAATGTTTTATTAACAGCCAACATTTCAGCAATGTATCCAGCACCCTCATCACCAATGAAGTTACCCTCTAAGACTAATACCTCAAGCGTATTGTTCTTTTTTATTACATTTGCCAAGTGTTTAATCCCTTCATCGCTAAGGTTAATATAGGATAGATTTAGCACCTTGATAGTCGTATTCTTTGCAATTGCATTAGCCAACTTTCCATCAGCGAGTGTCAGCTTATTGTCTTGCAAAACCAGATCCTCTAGAACGGTACTTTCCTTAATAACTTGGTAAAGTACATCTAAATTATCATCATCATCAACCAAGCCCGTACCCTTGAGATTGATAACCTTCTGCGAAAGATCTAATTCCTTATCTTTTTTTGCGATAACTTGTTTCAACTTGATGATCTCTTTCCTTTTTGGGTCTTCAAGTATGGCTTTGATCCTCTTCTTCAAATCTTTACTGGTGCTGTTGCCACTTAAGTCAAGTGTTTTGATGTTATGATTGGCCTCAAGAGCATCAGCTATCTTTTCAGCACCCCGATCTCCAATATTATTGTCTCTCATATATATCGTACGTATACTGGTGTTTACCACAAGAGAAGCAGCAATACTCTGAGCACCCTTATCACCAATACTATCGTTATCCAGAGTAATTGTATGTAAACTTGTGTTATAATATAGAGAAGTGGCAATACTCTCAGCTCCCTCATCACCAATATTGTTTTCTGTTAAGGCTAATTCCTGAAGTGTACTGTTCTTTTTGAGTTCATTTGACAAGTGTTTAACTCTTTCTAAGCTGATATTGCTGTTGACTAGCCGTAGTACCTTAATAGTTGCATTCTTTGCAATCGCATTTGCCAAATGTTTAATCCCTTCATCGCTGAGGTTAATATAGGGTAGATCTAGTACTTTTAGTGTTTTATTCTTTGCAATTGCATTAGCCAACTTTCCATCGGCTAGTGTAAGATTATTGCTACCCAAATTCAGATCCTCTAGAACGGTACTTTGTGCAATCACTTGGTACAGTGCATCTATATTATCATCATCATCAACCAAGCCCGTACCCCTGAGATTGATAGTCTCCTCATTGATAAGCTTCTTAAAATCATAGTCATCATCCATCACTTTATTTCTCTCAAATCTGAAATACTATCTCCTCTAGATTTGTTCTCGTGCAATTCAAACTAAGCATTTCATTAGCAGCAATCTTTGCTGCTTCCATAGAGTACAATTACGATGATATGGTGTGAATTGAGCCGCCGCGCTGCCTCCACATCAATAATCCATTGCACTTCTTTTTACGCGAGGCGAGGATACCACAAAGAAGGAATAAAATTCCAAACCGTCACCCTCCTTTTGTGTTGTCAATGACGCCTAATATGAGATAGCCACTCTAGCCTCCAAGAATACATCATCATTGGCACTCATCAAAGGAATACACGTCATCATCATATCGGTAGTGATTATTAGCAGCGGCGGCGGTAGCAAAACTGATCTCATAATTTCACAGTATCACTCCACGAAAACTAAGGTGAACATCATATCTATCACTATATATCACTGCTTTGCAACACGGCAGTATACTACTATATCAGAGATTATCATTGTTCTATCTACTAAGTTGATTAATGGTGAGTGATTATTATTAATCAGATCGGAAACTATACGTCTCAGTCCTATTGCGAGAAAAACTGTACACATCATAGTTCAATATTTGAGGTTTGTCTAAGATAGTATGTTTTTGCAAGTGCACCTTGTCAGATAAAGAAAAGAAAAGAGGTTGTGTTTATATGCCAGGTTGGTGCTTTGGAGTGTCGCTATATCTCTTTTTCTATAGAAGAGGAGATTTGCTCATATCATATGCACTTTTTGATCAGGTTTAGGCAAGCTTGGGGGTTTTGCAATATATCTCTATACCCATATATCTCAATGCCCAGCGGGATCTTCTACGGATTAAGTAGATATATTATGACTATGTAGAGAAACTTTTGTGGCTAGTTATATTGTTGGTGTGTTATTGTATTTCTGGATTTGGGCGACAAAAGAGATATTCGAAGGGGCTGATCGAGACGAGCGAAAAAATGTGTTTTGAAACACCGGCTCAAAAAACTCAAAACACCAAAATTACGATATGCACTAACTTTGATGAGGTATTAAATGTACTTATAGTATATCAATTACAATTACAATGC
>Ga0214480_100159_pt1 | contig 31877 bp, 25 predicted proteins | sample M1_20Mar14CPVII9_3_FD_165042 | JGI IMG/M metagenome (GOLD analysis project Ga0214480, IMG submission 165042) | Marine eukaryotic communities from Monterey Bay, California, United States - M1_20Mar14CPVII9sort6BwellE17 | ecosystem: Environmental > Aquatic > Marine > Unclassified | place: USA... | reverse complement strand
TGCTCCAGATTTGTCTTACATACATCAACGAGTTGAGAAACTGCCCCGTGATGTACATCTGATGAAAATGTAGCACTGCGTAATTCCCGTGCCATATCCTTTATATCGTTCAAATCCAATGCCTTGGTATCATCATCCTTTGGCGACTGATTAGACATGTAGCTTTCCTGAACATCAATTGCATTGAGGGCTTGATCCATCAATCCAGAACGATCAATATGAGGTTCTAAAGCCATGTTTTGAGCAACGAGAGCATCCCCAGATGTCCTACTCAGAGAAGGTAATGATGGTATATTATTATCATTTGGAAGTGTACAGTTATCCCAGATGGATTGTGCTTCTTCGAGAGGCATGTCTTGGGGTACATAATCGTCATCATTTGTATAATTGATTGCACCACTGATTGTGTGCCCTCGAATAAGATCAGGTTGTAAAAATGTATCATTAATATCAGCTTGTGCCGAAATAAAGTTTGACGAGCTAATAATCCTAACATTTGTATTCCCCCTCCACATGAAATGATGATCAGATTGAGATCCAAAATTTGATCGAATAACAGTCTCATGTATAGAAGATATACCAACACTTGGTATTATGGCAATGAAAGTAGATGAGAGGGAGCAAGTTACCGCGGAAGTATTAATCTCATATCCATTCCTTGTGAAGAAGTATTTTGGATTAGCCCCAATCGTAACTCCACATCCAATTGTATCCCCCGGTTGGAATGGTTGTGTAAAGTTAGGAAAGCTAACACCTGATACCCACAAATCTCCATTGATATTAAGGCCAATTGAGTCTGGTGATATCCCGGGTCCAAGGTTATTTGATGATGTTGTTGATTGAGCAACATCTCTATCCTCCGTAATATCAAATCCCACTGAAAAGAATCCAGATATAAGAAAAACTTCAAAGTAATATACATAATTTATACCACCCACACTACTGGAAGATGATTGATGAGATAAAGAAGGGGGTGCCAGTGTAGGGCGTGTTTCTAATATTCTTGATCTGTTTATGATGGGGAGTAAGTTTGATATATTGATAGTTTTGTTTGCCCATATTACGCGGAGAATAGTATCAGAAATACTAGATGAAGGTGAACTTCTTATGTTTAGGCCATCTATAATATGTGAAGAGGAGGGTAGGAGGTTGAGATAAGATATATTGGGGATGATGTGTTGTCAACAAATAAGTTACATAGTATTGCCATTGCAGTTAACAAATACAAAGCAACAAATACTCACCACATTGGATATTAAAAATATCTCGGGGACAATACCATTCATTCGGAAGTATAATACTAAAGTCTAAAGCATTATAATTATTATCATTCAAGGAATGGAGAGAACTATGCAGATCATTACTCTGATCAGTACTTGATCTTCTTCTTATTAGCATTGTGTTACTTATAATATGTTAGTGTTTTTGTTGTTGCTGCTGTTATAATAAATATAAAATTAGTTCTTTCTACACTTAATAATATTCGTTAACATTGTTTATAAACAGGAGATTAGCGCGGCACATGTCTATTTGCTAATTGCTTTTGACCGAGAAAGTTTTGTGGAAGATACCGATTGAGGAGGACACTGAAGCTCTAGCAACTTAGACATTGAGCTGTATGTTATTCAATTCAAGTTCTTCTCTCTTTATTATTAGTTTATGAAGATAGTGTACTCAACACAGCTCTGCATACACCTTGTCATCTCAGTAAGCATATTGCGACTCAGAAGCCTCGTCCCAAGCTGGTTGTTGTTCTCCTGGTGATTCAACTGAGTATCCCCCTTGACGTTCAGCTCTTGAATCTCTCCCATACGAACCCCTATCTTCTATGTATGCCGCAGACTGTTCATCCCTCGAGTATCCTCTCGAATCTTGAGGTTGTGAGGCATATTCCTCTTGAGAGTATCCTCGAGAATATTCCTCTCGAGAATACCCGCCTCGGCTATCGTACCCCTCACGAGAATATCCTCCCTCTTCTGTGTATCCATCATCATCATAATAACTTCCACCCTCGAGTTGCTTTAACTTTTGATCTGCACTATAGGCATCGTCTTCGAGACCTGCACCACCTTGTGAGAAGCCTGTTCGACTTGCTCCTCCTCCTCTACTCTTTCTACCTCCACGGCCACCACCTCTTCGATCATCGTAATAGTCATCATCGTCATAACCATGTCGCTGTTTATATTCCCCCCTATCAATATAATCAGTCACACCCCTCTCATCCATTAAATCCCTTTCACGTTCATCCATCCCATCCATAATATGATTCAAAACATTAAACTTACTTGGCGTCTTCTTCCGACAGCAACATCTAAATATAGTAAATCCACAACAATATACCTTAATCGGTGCACGATAATCCTTACTAATCAATCTTGCCACCCTCTTCATACTCTTATCAATAACATGATCAATGTCGGGTATACCAAATGGCCATAGCCAGTATCCTGTAATCTCATTGTATATTTCAATTGCCGCTAATCTCATTATTTGATTACGTCTCATTCTTGTATCCCATACTATACCCAGGTGTCCGAGTGACATACATTCAAGACGACTTTCGAATAAATCAAATGGACGGCTTAGTTTGGTTGGTATTGTTGATTTACATGACCGGTTGATTTGATGATATGCACCGTTGAAACCAGAGAATCTGTAAGTGTGTTGTAATGTCATTTCAAAATGGCAAGGAAAGGTGGTTAGTAAAATTAATAGCATAGACAACACGCATACTTCTGTGTACAATGTATATAATGTCGCCTCAATCTATACCACCAACATCACAAAAGTTTATAATCATATTGGCAGTTCAAACATGAGATTTCATCTATGTACCCATATTATATGGACTGAGTAATGACATTGAAGTAGAGTACATTACCACAGCTTTATCAATAGAGGGGAGCATCCAAACACACAGATAAACCGAAACAAAAAATAAACATATAAACAAACAAACTCACCTACTAACATCACTCCGTTTATCCTCCGTCTTCTTAGCCAATACAGTTTTACTAACTATTTCATTTTCAACCTTTTGTAATGCTTTTCCGCTGGCAACTACTAATGCAATTTTATGTGTCTCTGGTTCTTCTACCATGCCTATTGCCTTCCGTTCCTTATTGTTGTTGTTGTTGTTGTTATGAGAGTTTTGAGGATTGATTGGTATACCATGTGTGACACTAACATCGGCCTCATCTCCAACCTTTGTATCATCTTGTGCGCCAATATTACGATCCATCTTCCATCCTCGAACCTTATCACTTAAACTACTTAATTCATAAATAGCAACCTCATGCATTAACTCTCTACCACTATAATCAACTGTATTCATAATAATTAATAATAAACCAACAATGAATCCACAAAAGCCTATTAATAATGTTAATAAGTCTGATATTTGTATTTTCGAATTTATATTCATATGTGGTTTAATTGCATCGGTTGTTAGTACAAAGCCTAATATACCTATGAATACACAGGATGTTATAGCTGGTATTAATAATAGGAATTTACGTGAACGGTAATATTCATTGGATAGTTTATGTTTTTGTGTAGATATTTCACATTTCTTTAAGAGGGAGGATAGTTTTTGTGTATCGGATGTAAAGTCTTCAAAGTCTAATTGTTGATTCATCGTTGTCATCGTTGGATTGTTGAGAGGTATTGTATTGCAAATAAATGTCTATATTCGCTTATTATGATACTCTTAGCAGTTGAACGAGAGCCGCCGACAGTGTTCTATTATTTTTTCAATGTGCCGCCGCCGCTACGACCGTCATATGTATGAATACTCTATGCTAAGAATCCTCTGTGCAGTCCGCCTCTCACATTGCTTGTAGTGAGGGTACGAGTTATAAGGCTCTTCCTCTTTACTCAAACGGTAAGTTTACTCACGGGGCTTAGCTATTTGTCGTACTGGTGGTGTTTGGCGATAGATTTATCAGCCCTTTGCTTGGTGTTGGCTCCGTGATGAGGGCTTAATTTTGAAAAAATTATGACGGAGATGACAATAATCATGGTGGAAGTTGGCCTACTCACTCCGCGGTGATGACAATAAACTGAGCTAGTCATATCTGCTGGAAGCGTTTGGATATGAATATTTATACAATTTTATCCGCCACCGAGTTTACATAAAGATACCCAACTTTACTCATCATAGACTTGCAACATCATTTATTGCAATCATGGCCCTTGCCATGTATCATGATAAAGGAATGAACATACAAGAGTATGAATCCTACAATGGCAATAATGATGATATCGAACAAGCTCGATATTCATCACGTTCCAACAATTACAATAATAGTTCATCCCGTAACATTAATAATAATAGCATGAAGCGAACCCCAAACAATAACAATATTACAGGAAGAGATACTAACAATAATAATCCACGTCAGATACATCCATTAAACTCCACAAAGACAGGGTATCATCCGACCGGTGCTCCCGGTCAACCACCCCACAAAAACCTCAATTCACACAGATTACCCACAGACATTGATACCTTCCAAACCTCTTCTGAAAAACTATCCTCTATACTAAAAGTAGCCGATGTACAATTACATCAACATCTATTAACAATAGACTATTACACCATACGCAAATACTCATTACTATTACCAACAATACTAATGGCATTAGTTATTAGTATACTAGGATTCATTGCCGCATCTAACTTAATGGAAGATCCAACATTAAAGGTACATGATACTACATTACAAGAATTTTTAATTATACTAGTATCATCCTTTGCTTTCCTAATACTACTCTTTGTCATTATTAACAATCAATTAGATTATTCTACAAAAATTGCATTCCATACAAGTACAGTAAATGATTTAAGAATGTTAATTGAAAAAATTAAATATTATAAGATAGAACGATCATTAGATGAAAGGAATAAGGAATATGATGATGAGTTAGAAGAAATGTTTAAGGAGGAGGAGAAGGATAAGGAGAGTGTTGTTAGTGATGTTTTGAGTGATGATGAGTAAGTTCATTTGTATATTGTGTTGTATTATGTGTGTTTGTGTTGTGCCATACGATTTTGTATATGACATGTCCAAAGATACTAACATACTCTCTCTATCACCCCCACACATCAACCTACAACCCCACAGTGACGACCAACTAATACCAACAGGAGAGAATGCACTAATACCACACACCGGTCAAGCCCTCATACAACTAAAACAACAAAAGAAGGCAGCAAAACTACAAGCAAAGCAAATTGCACATAACAAACAAAAGATTGAACGTCATAAATCCAAACTAACTACTAATTTAGTCAAACAAAAAGTTAGAGCGGCACGACAACAACAAGATATAACCAAGGATACTATAACATTCTACGGGTATCATACTGAATTATCATCTATATTAAGTAGTTGTAAGAATGATGTTCCGGCACATATAACACAATTCTTTGTTATTATGGAAAATCGGATTGAGTTAATGTCATTAAGTAGATTGGGTGTTCAAGGCGAAAGTGGATCAGGCAGTGAAGAGGAGGATAATAGTCGTATGCGTAAAAATCAAATAGTCAGGCTAGCATCCAATGAGATATATAATGAAATATCCAATTATATACTATGGCCAATATTAACACCATCAATCGATAGAACAATTGAAACATCCTTAAAAAATGTAGGACAACTACTAAACATGAATCATCGTCCATCAAAACGTTGCAAGTTAATACCGTGCTGTCCATCTATAGCATTACCATGTTTTAAGAAGAAGACTTCCTCGAATATATTTGCAATTATTAATGAGGGTATAGATCAACGTGAATTGGACCTGATGCAAATTGAACGTATGGAATTAATGAGAATGGAGAATGATAAACGACAACGGATGAATGCTGGTCCAGAGGAGATTGTGGAGATGAAGGATACAAATGTTGATAAGTATGGTAAGAATAGTAGGGGAGGGTATGGTAGGGATAGTAGAGGATATGGTGGTGGAAGGTCAAGATCGGGACGGTCAATGCAAAGTGGTGAAGCGAGTACCTTTGCTGATGTGGCCACGGAAGTTAGTTACAATTCACGATCGTACTATTCAAGAGGTGGACGGTATAGTAGCCGTGGTGGTGGACGTATGGGTAGCCGAGGTGGTGGACGAAGTCGTGGCGGAGGCATGTATCATGATGATGATATGATGACAGAACAGGGCGATGTAAGTCGTTATACCGAGGATAGGTCACGCTATACTGAATACACCGAAGATCAACGATCAAGGTTTACAGAAGATCAACGATCAAGATTTACAGAAGAACAATCCAGAGGCATGGGAGGAGGCCCAGGTGGCGGCGGCGGTGGAGATGTTAGAGGTATGATGCAAGGAGAGGACGAATATGGTACCGACGGCACTGGTACTGATGGAGACTACACTGATGAGGAAGATGAGCTTGGAGCTAAGAAGAAGAAAAAGAAGAGCAAGAAGAGTAAGAAGAAGAAAAAGAAGAAGGATAAGAAGGTTTGTATTTGTTCTATATGTTGTGGTGTTTGATATATGGCATGTATAATTGTTTGCTAACCCTTAATTATCTACTTTCTTATAACACTTAACAATGCAGAAGGAAAAGAAGGTTGATGAGGAGGAATTCATGGATGAGGAGGAATTTATTGAAGAAGAGTATGGTGAGGAAGATTATGGCGAAGAAGAGTACGACGAAGTATACGATGAGTACGACGATGAAGAGAATGCTCAATATGTGGAGGGTGACTTTCAGGAGGAAGTCTCTCAGATGGAAGATGAGATCTATTCCGAGTATTCCGAAATGGAAGAATAGAGCTACGGATGTTTGTGGTCAAAGTATGTATATTTGTACTGTTTGGAGACAGTGTTTTGCAAATGTGTGTGTTGTAGAGTTAAGACTAAGCTGATTGTGCTAAGTATGGAAATGCATCTAGCATGTATCTCGTGCTACTTTATGACTGCTCTTTTACTTTCACTCTTGATATAGGTATAAGTTGGGAGGCCAATCTTTTCATACACAAAGATTTGATAACAATAACTCTTGGTTGTAGAGCATTGCCAAGCGAATCAAGAAGCGCCAAGCTCTCTAGCAATCCATTGCTTCCACTCAAACCCCCAATATCAGCATAGACAACATCATATCCAAGAGACGAGTCGGTAGCACAGTTATTCATCTTGAGTTTGAGTAAATCAAGCGTACTCCAAGCGTCTGCAACCTCAAATATCATATTTGATCTGTTTTTGGCATTCTGTATAATTTTAATACCAATATCCACCCCACAACAGAATCCTTTGCCATTTGTCACAGCTGCGTCATGTAACAGTTCTGTGGAAGTTCCATAATGGCATCCAACTTCCAATACACTATCTCCCTTCCGTACAACAATAGGTATCGTTTGTCTATAATCGTTCACTCCTACACATGGTATCAATATAGGAGTTGTAGATTGTTCTAGCTGTGAAGGTAGCTCTGTTGTACCATCTAATAGTCGTTGTGAATGGATAATCCGCTTTGCCAGACTCGATAATACCTTTGACTTTACAATCACAACTCTCGGTTGTTGATATGATATAAACTCATTGCAAATAGTAAGGGCAGACAGAAATAAGTCATTACCGATTGTGGATCCGACATCTAATATCAAAACATCAAATTGTTGTTGTTTTATCAATTCTTTCCATTGTTCAAACTGTTCAAGTTCATGATATTCTATACGATTTGCAAATGATTGCAATATTGATTCATCTCTACCTTTTGATCGACCTGATGTCGTTTCTTTTCTCTTTACATCTACAAGTACCGCGGTACCATTAGTGGTGATGGCTTGACATAAGTATGTAGATGTATCGGATAATTGAGAACCTAGCTCTAATATCCGGTCGTTTAGATTAATGTATATATCAATTGCTCGACGTACTTCTGCATTTGTTTTGCATGTGATTATAGGCGGTGGCTTTGTTCTTGATGGTTTGGTATTGAAGCAGGATATGGGTGATAGATGAAGTAGTAATAGTAGAAGTAGGCTCAGGTGAAAGATATAGGGTATCATCTCAAGATCTATGAGAAGAATTATCTTTGTTGAAGAGAAGCTTGATATCTTTCACATCAACAAACAGATGTCTATCTAACATCACCATATCAGGTAAAGAGTGGTTCTCATAATAAACTCTCATGCTAAGGTTATATTGTACGAATCAATCGCCATATGTCCGATGTCCGACAAAAATTTCCTCCGGCGAGGTCGTACCTTCATAACTTAAAATAAATATATAATTTGTACACAAAATAAATAAGGAACCAATACTGCATTTGGCTCGAAAAGGTAGTGATTCGGAATTGTCGGGAATTCGGAATTGTCGGGAAAAATCCGACGGTACTCATTTTCAAAAAATTAGAAACACATGCGTAGTACAAATCGAATGGCCTCTCAATAATTGTTCACATGCTTATCTTTTGATTCACTAATTACCACGTTTATGAATAAGAGCAAGCCCATCTTATACCACAACTTCAAATACAACCTCATCATCAAGTAGTAATTGCAATTGCAATCCTGTATCCAATTGCAATCCTATTCGACTTGCCATAAATATTGTACTTTATATTTTACAACACAAATTAAACACAACTATGGACCTCGATGCAATGCCCCTACGCCTCTCTGGAAATAACAGTGATGCAGATGAGGACCTCGATGGCTTTGACTTTGCCCTAGGTGATGATATACAAGATGATCGTCTCTTTGCTTCTGGCTCCTCCGACATGATGATGGAGGGGGATATGCAATACGGCGGCGGCAATGATATGCACTTTGATTCTATCCATGAGCACCTTGACGGTACACCCATGAATAGCAGTAGCCCTCGACGCAATCGTCGTCGTCATTCAAAGAGAGAACGATCTGCAAGTCCTCAAGACCATCGATTCAATGGTATTAACTTCGATCCGCCATGTCGACGACAGGCAAGTCATGGTGATCTATCCTATGCCGTGGCAAGGGCAGGATTCTCATCCTCAGATGGTCTATCCAAATCTCAATATACTGAGGCCCTTACTAAGTTGGCAGCGTCTATGAAACAATCACAAGAATCAAGAGAGTATATGGTGAAAATGAAGAAGGAGGTATTTAGTCCACAACAGCAAAAGATACTGGAAATGGCCAAGGAGCAATTGAAGAAAGAGAATGAAGAAGCCGCAAAGAAGTTAGTTACACCTCCCAACACCCCTCCTCAAGAGATTCAAATTGTCCAGCCACCACCACGGGATAACTCTCCTGGACGATCTTCTTCCATCCTTACCGGATTTCTTTCTTCTAGGCGAGGAACATTAACATCCGTAACCTCGGGGTTAGAGAAGTACATGGGAACCATGAACCAGAAGACCCTCTAATATGAATATACTTGTGAAAGGTGAATAGGAAATGAACATATTATGAAGATAGTTGTATGTATTTAGATAGAAGGCTAGGGAGAGGGGGTTTATATATAACCCACCCATGTTAGAAGAAGGTTGCACATACTTAAGAGTATTGCATCTGAATAGGATTTAAATGTAATGATACCACCCACAACACAGATAGCTCTTATCTTCTTTCTTTATGTTATATATGGGGAGCATTCTAAGGTTTACCCGCCACATACCCATACCTTATCTATGTCAAAGCTTAACAATTGTCGTCATGATATACCCAGTCATCCTGTTTCTGTCCAGGTTTATTCCCCGCATGTCGTGCATTATCCATGGGTAAACTCTTCCGTTGTGCACCACAGAGTATACTCATGATACTGCCAGCAATCGAACTAGCAGTCATGATAGGACGCCAATCCTTACCAAGTAATGATAGACAAATATCACCATTGGTATAGACATGTTCATGTCGAGGCGTGGGTGATAAGAAGTAAACTGATGGTGGACTTGTTGGATAATCATTCGGAAACTGTACACGTAACTTGTACACTTCATTAGCGTAGATTGTATTCTCGGGCATTGTTAGTGTGATGATCCATAGGCGTACATTCTTACCAGATATTTTGACTGACAATCCTGGTGGTGGTGACTTGATGAATTCTTTTAGTTCACGCTGTATCCTATAGTTGGGGTTGGATGACTTTAGATTGTTGGATAGGAACTTTTGTGAGGCAACATCGGGTCGTTTTGGTTTAGTAGGAGCCTTCTTCTTTACCACTGGTGCTTCTTCTTCTTTGATTGGTTGTTGTGGTTCATCTGATTCTGATGTTGATTCAGAAGTTTCCTCTACTACTTCTACCTTTTTAGTCTTTTGATTAGAAGAATTGCGTTTCTTCTTTTTCTTCTTTGTACTCACACTAACTTCTTCTACAAGTACTTCCTCCTCCTTCTTCTTTTCTTTAGATCTACTGCTACTACTACTTTTCTTTGCTTTGGAATTTGTCTTCTTCTTCTTTTCTACAGATGGTAATACCTTGAACCCCGTTATACTTTCAATGAATTGACATATCATTTCAATAATCTGTTTAATTGGAGATGGTAATGATGGAAAATCTAATATAGACTTGATGATACTTTGTATTGCATTATTGTTTGATGTTGAAGAAGTTGTTGCCCCACCTCTTATTGATAATAGAGATTCACAGTTGGTTTTTGATGGTGAAGAAGAAGAAGTGATGTGTGTATCATCTGAGCTATCTACACTACCGCGGTATATAGTTGCAACTTTATACAACGCCTCATTGATGTAATTTTCTTTTGAATGAGATACTATACTGCCAGATAACTGATCATATACCACATCAATGTTTTCATAATTACTTTGCAACAATCTCGAAGATGTTGATGCATGATGGTTGAGAAATGGTGATACTACACTCCATGATGATTGATGTTTAGCAAATGATATATCGACCAAAAGAAGACATATAGTGAGCGTATAAAGCACCCCCATTAGAGTAGTTATATGCATATTGCTGTTGGTGGCAGCGACTATCAGCATACGATTGTTGTGCCTTGTCTCAAGCAATTGAAAAATATTCCACTCCGCACCGTACAAGCTTACAATACTAAATGTGATACACTCTCGGTATGCGTGCAAGGTAGGTCATATCAACCAACTGTATCGCTAGAGTCTTCAATCATTGTACCAATTCTATTAATTAGTTCAGGCTTTTGAATCTTTTTCAAGGCTTTGTCATCAATACCTGCCTTGATCTTCAACACTTCCTTGAGCTCCCCAACATTAAACAATGTCAAGTGCCCCCATATCTCATGGGGGGATTTATGGGGGCTATGCCCCCGGAATCGACGTTGCTCCCCCCTATATGCAAAGGAGCTAACTCCGCACCGTACAAGCTTACAATACTATAGTGTGTACACGCACTCTCATAATTTGTTAGAAGTTACACCTGATAGTGTAGTGCTGCTGCCGCCACTTCTTTAATTTATCATATCATCAGACGACACTAGACATTGGTAGTGCAACTTCTACACTTGAGGTAACAATACAGAGTACAATATTGGATTGGACAATCAGAGCTAATTAGAACATATTATTTTATTACTGCAATTTGCAATAACAGTCATAACAATGGGTCCAAAGAAAGGAGGCGTTAATCAGAAAGTAGCTGCTGCAAAGGAAAAGAAGGCGGCGGCACAGGCTATAAAAGATAATGAAAAGGCACGTCAAGTTGAGGCTGCCACCGCAGCTGAATGGGGTAAAGGTAGTAATCAACGAGGTGCTGCACGGAAGGAAGCTGCTGCATCAAAAGCCGATGAACAGGCACGTAAACGTCGAGAGAAGGAGGCATTGTAAGTTTTGTGTGTGTGTTTTTGTGCACATCTTGTGTATCTAATTGTGTGTTGTTTGCTCATATATCCATACAAACCCAAAGACTAGCAGCAGAAGAAGCTGAAATGGGTAGTGGAAAGGCTGTTAAATCAAAGATAAGCAATACCAACAAAAAGAAGGGCAGTAAGAAAAAGAATGATCTATCACTATTAGAAGATGCACTAATTGGTGATGCAGAACAGAAGAATAAAGAGAAGAAGAAGATGGAAAGAATAAAACGAGAAAGAGAAGCTGCCGCCAAAGCTGAGCGTGAAAGGAAAGCAAGTACTGAACAAAAGGCTAAAGATCCACTACTTGCAAATACAGATTCAATGATTGGCGATTTCGATGAAGACGATAATTATATTGGAGGAGCAGTAGGCCGAGCTGCCAATGTTGCTAGCATGACAGAGGTACAAGCATCGGGTGTTGAATCGGCTATATCGGCATTGTCTATTGGTGGTGGAGGAGGAGATGATCGTCATCCAGAAAAGAGATTGAAGGCAGCTTATAAGCAATATGAAGAGAAAATGATGCCTGAAATGAAACAACAATATCCTGGATTGAAACGTCAGCAGTACCTCGATAAGATATTCTCGTCTTGGAAGAAGAGTCCAGAAAATCCTTTGAATCAGCAGCAGTAAACATATGTATACATACAGCCAAGGGGGGATCTAATGAACAGTCATAGAACTCATGGGAAATAGATCTACATGGGAAATAGATAGAACTACTGAAATAGCATCTTCTCATCTCAATCGCCAAGTGTTGTTACTATTTATACCGGTAGACAATATAGTCAGCTATAGTACTTCATGGCTTCATTATATGAAGTTATCACGATTGAAGGGCCGGAGGCCGGAGGTGCAGTCTTTTTTATGGATATGTTTTTTCTTGGTGTTGGCCCTTTTACCTTAGGAGTTGGTGAAGGTTAGTTGGTTGGTTGTTAGTTGTTATAGTCTTAGTTGATTGGCCTGTAATGCTGCCGTGCTTGTGGATATTGTGTAGCAGATATATCGTACTATTATTAGTTAAAGAAGCATTAATCTCTTGATATGCTTGGGGATATAAATGGCGGCCGGCAGCGCCATGATGACAGTAGTGGTATCAAAAGTAAAGGTGCACCAACACAATTAAAATTACAAGATGGTTCAGCCCCATTGCAACAAATAGCATTGAAATGCAGACAACAACGTCGTAGTGATATAGTTCTCTTCATTATAGGCATTGCAATAGTTTGCTTATCTATATTTCATATTATTTGGCATACAGATAAGCTACCATATCATCATTCACATTCACATCCACTACTTAAGAAACCAAGAGTGAGTGTATCTAAATTGGGTGAGGTAATAAAAGATAATACAATAAGAAAAGATAGAGCGCACTTACAACACTTGGGTATTAATAATACAAAACCAGACAATAGTAATTTGCAATCTGCTGTTGAGCATAGCAATGAGCATCAGTCAAAACAGAATATCAATAAAGATAATGTACAGTCTCATAATAATATTATCAGTGATGTACTACATCCGGTTGCCAATAAGGTGCAGCCAAAACAGAATGTAAATGAAGATACATCACATGTGCATCAAAATATGAATGAGGATGCACCACATCCAGTGGCTCATCTTAATTGTGCAGACCACGGAGGACCAAACAATCAACAGATTATTGACGAGATGGTATTTTGGTCTGATATACCGAGTGATTCATCATATCTAAGTCCAATGCATCCACTAAATGATCCACATACTCCGGATGATACTGAAAGATTTTTAACGTTTGAACCGTAAGTTTATACTGCCTTATCACATGTTCATATACTGTATAAACTGCTTAATGTTGTGCAATCTTATGCTCACATCATATACTCATTACACGCACATATATAAAGAGATCATGGTGGATGGAATAATATAAGAATGGCAATGGAAACTGCATTAGTCATGTCACATGCCATGGGAAGAACACTAGTATTGCCACCGGAACAAGGGTTTTATCTATTACAAAAGTCTGATCAGAAACAGCGCAACACTTTTAGCTTTCAAGATTTCTTCCATTTGGATGCAATATCGATTGAACATAGAGGGTTTAAAGTGATTACCATGGAAGAGTTCCTAGTTCGAGTGGCTATGAAAGGAGAACTACGCGATAAGAATAGTAATAAAGTTATGTATCCTCCGAATAATGAGACGAACTTTGATGCTGGCGGAAGAGGGGATCATGGGCTTAAGAAGTATCTACGAAGTGTCGCAAGCACTCCAGTATGGGAGCCTTGGGATTGCGCATTGGCATTTCCTTCATCGACAGAACCTGAAGCGATTGAAGACTTAAATACAACATTGAAATCAATAATGGATGGATCGTACGGCAAGCCAAAGCCCAAGCTAGAAGAGTTCAACGGTAATCCAGTACCAGTGAATGCAAGCATGGCAGAACGAATGAGAGAAATGCTTGCTGATAGGAATGATTTGTGTATATACGACAAACCACTACAAGAAGCAAAGGTCATTCATCTAAAGGTAGAGAAGGGTGCAAGACTTCTTACACACTTTTATGCCTTCCTCTTCTTTGCCGATTGGAAACAAGATCTGTGGAGTAAGCGATTTGTACGAGATCATCTACGATACGTTGATGAAATCATGTGTGCAGCAGCAAGGGTTGTAGAGGCTGTTAGAAATCATGCAAGGAAGAACAAACACCACAAGCCTAGTAGTGATGAGGGTATATATGATGCCTTACATGTTCGACGAGGAGATTTCCAGTATGCACCAACTCAATTACCGGCGAATGAGTTGTATGATTTAAGCAAGAAAGAGTTGATCGAAGGAGCTACACTATATGTTGCCACAGATGAACGAAACAAAGATTTCTTTGAGCCATTCAAACAACATTATGATTTGGTATTCTTAGATGACTTTATCAAGGAGGCGATACCAGGAAAGTCCGAGTCTGTATTGTTTTATAGTGTGAATGGTTGTGTTCAATATGAAGTATCGACAAGTTGGCTGCTTTATTTGACCTTAGTTTGCCTTTGTTGATTGCCTTTGCATGTCATATGTACTAACATATATCCCAATCTTCTCTCTTTCATCATCATAAACTGTGATAACGCGCATCTTCCAGACCTGAATACCAATTACTATGGTATGATTGATCAGCTAGTTGCATACAAGTCAAGAAAGTTCTATGGTACTTGGTGGTCAACATTGAGTGGATATGTCAATAGAATGAGAGGATACTACATAACCAAACACAAACTCGATGGTTATCTGGATGGCACGATGGAGTCTTGGTATTTCGTACCAAAAGATAGAGTCAATCAGATGAGAGAGTATATACCCGTTCGAAAACCAATCTACTGCCGAGAATTCCCAACGAGTTGGAGAGATATTGATCAAGGTATAGAAGGGCTTACAGATGACAAATGAAACAGGCGCAATAGAAATAGTTAGGAAGTTGGTGGCCTTCATCTAAGAGAACTTCGCTACACCAGTCTTAAATACATAAGATGTGAGCAAAATTTAGCGAGTTTGGTCTACTCTTGATATACTATGCATTAGATCGGCGTCAGACATCTTTGATAGATATAAAGGCCAGTAGTAGAGAGTGATGATCAAAGATATCAAAGATAGTTTTCATTGCAAAGTGTAGTGTCACCTTATTTACTTTTTAGTCATGCTAATTTTTGGGTCATGATGAATCATACATGTTACAAAAATCATAACTCCGTCCTTACAAAGGACAACCTAACATAAAGCTAGCACCAGAAGAAGTTGATATAATAAGATGCAGACGGATCGAGGCCTCCAGGCCTGTATTGGTGTAGTATTAGCATTTTCTCTTCTCTGGACAATCGCAATTATGATACCCGACGATCGTGGACGATCAGTTGTAAGGGTACGATCTAATAATTCCAATCGACTATCAGTTGACAATTCTAATAAACAGTTAACTAGTAATATGGGCAACAATATCTATGGTGGAAGACAAGCTTCTTCGTCCAGGAATTTATCATCCAATAATCAGGTATTATCAACACAACTGTCTTCCTTCGGAGCAACAAATCAATCATCAAGTAGCACGGTATCTAATAACAACAACAGTTCTAATATCAGTTCATCTTCAACAAATATAGATCAAAAGAAGAGAGCTCCGCTCTTTCCACGATGGGCTTGGTTTGGACTATTCATTATATTTCATGCACAGCGTTTCATCAAAAAGGTTAGAAAGAGACACTTCTCATCATCTCAACCATACACTGGGGAAGGATTCTATCATCACAAGTCTGGAAGTCTTGATGATCAAAAGTTTTTATATGATAATAGTGGTCTCAATTCATATTATGGAGGTTTAGAATATGAAGATGACACTACTAGTAAATATGGCTCAACATCCACAACTAATTGTTGGTCCGGAGATGACATGGATAAGTTTGACATGGAGGATATACTCTCACAGAGTTCAGATGATTTGTTGAATACAAGTTTAGATGATTCCGATTTAGATGATTTATTGGAGTTGTAGGTTGTGCCAAAGAAGATAGACGTGTTGACAGAAGAAGGATAAATGTGTGTGATTTTAGAGAAGGATATCCGATATGTGTAGAATGAAGGCCAATTATGTGTAAAGTAGAAGGCATTTTATTCATCAACATTTATCTCCTGCTTGACTCTAGTCTTCACCTTTTCCTTAAACATTACATGCGCCTCATCCCAAGCTCTCTTCCATGCTTCCTTCTTATCATTTTGTTGACTCTTATCTCCTTTACTACCTTGTCTCCCTTGAATGTTTGATACATCTATTTGAGGAAAACCAATCAATGGACAATCCCACCATAATACCAACCCTGCCATTGGTACAGCCTTGGGCAATGTAATTGATACAAGTTTAGTACATTTACTATTATCACCACCAACTTCAAGATGATTACCTTCAATCTCAAAATCGATCTCGTCTTCACCTTCATTTAAATGTATTGGACGGGGTAAGCTGCCGTAAAGTAGCATTATCTCCTCTCCTTTATCATCATGTGATGTTACTTCTATTGAGCCAAATGACGGATCATCACTCATAATACCACCACCGCTTCCAACTGCAGAGAATCGATCAGTATACTTTAAAGCACCATTCACATGAACTCTAATACTCTTTGATGGAAATTTGGATGGTGGAAAACCTAATCGTAAGGTGACTGTATATCTATCTTGTGACCAATATATTGGAAGCTTGAGTTCTTTTTCTTTGGATGTATTTACAATGCAATAATGTTCTCCGCCATTCAATGTGAGTTGTGTTTGCAATTTATTATTCATCATATTATTGGTATCCTGTTGCATATTATCCTTAAGATTGCTGTTGATATTATTCATAGTGCTTATATCAATGGTATCTCCACTAACACTACTAGACACCACGGGTATATCTGATGCTGAAGTTATTGTACTCAGAGATTGTCGTGGTTGAGAAGTTGATGAAGATTTGCTAATCTCAACATTTCCATTAGCTCCTCCAAACGTTATTCGGCTCTCTGAGTCTAAAGCTGTTACCCGAGGCACTTTACTATCCTCCTCTTCATTATCAGAAGAGTCACTGAAGTCCATCTTATCCCATTTCGAATAATCCACCATCTTCTCCGACAATCAACAATAACCAATCAATCCAAACTCACAAACTCAACCAATCTCATAAGTATTTCCCATTTAGTTATCAAAGACTCCCAATAGCAATGAGTGAGTGAGATAACAAAATGCAAATCAAAAATTAGCCGCCCAAGATAGAGCTCTAGCCTTCTACGAAGCCTGGATATCTAACACGAGTAGCCGAATAAAAGAAAGGATATAGATAATTATAGTTACATATTTATCATCAATTTATAATTCTCTGTTGGTCGGTGTTGATTCCAGAGCCGCGATTATATTGCAACGTACATACACACATTAAGAATTATTGGTGTATCATGGCAGCCGACGAAGATAAAGAACATATCGACTCTGAGGAGGAAGATGAAGATTATGTGCCCGGTGTTGATCCCAATGAAGGTGAAGCTTCTGATGACGAAGATGCAGCCGGTGGTGGCGGTGCAACTGAAGACGACGGACCAATCATACTTTCAATAACAAAACAAAAAGCTGTTGATGATGCCTTTTATGATCTATTTGGATATCATTACACCGCTACAAATAATACAAAGTCAAATGATAAAATACCAACAAAGAGTAAACATACTATAACCAAACAAAAACGGATATTATCATCTATATTTGGTAATCGATCATGTAACAAACTTATCAATAATGCAAAGTCTATAGCTTCATTGGCAAGAGCAAAACCAAGCAGTGGGGGTATGTTACGTCTTGAAAAACGAACAATCACTGAAGTGAAACGATTTGCAGGACAGGAAATTAAGATTGAAAAGGTTGTAATGGTACCTGTCATGTTGGGCGATGATAATGATGAGAAAAAGTTTGCATCACAATCATTATCAAATAATACGACCAACAATACTAGTAGCACTGCAACTACATCATCAGCTACTGCAGGAAGAAAGGCAAAGGGAGTAGACAATCTATTACATGAAATGGCTAAACCAGAAAAGTTATCAACCGTAGCCAAAACAAGTGCCGATTGGGACTTATTCAAGTCAAAGAATGCCGATGCATCATTGAAGGAACAATTGGAAAGTCAAGCCACGGGTAATGATGCATACTTGGTTAAGAAGGACTTTTTAAATCGAGTTGATGAACGGAGGTTTGAAGCAGAGAAGGCTGAGAGAGAACGGAGTAGGGCAAAGCGGGGAAAGTGAAGTGTAATTAAGATAGGATATGAGTCAGTATCATGTGTCACCTTAAAAGACTAGAATCTACACGTATATCTGCTTTATCTTGACATAACTATTGCAACTGCAATACTGTCCCGATCGATAAGAACAAAGTCTATGCCATCTTTAACCAAGCTGAAACAAACCCCCGCCCAATCAACCGCTTTTCCTTCTACCCCAAACAGAGTTTTCTCTTTTCTTCTTTCCATGAAAGCTGATGACCCTTGTCCATCCATCCAATGAGATCAATCTGCTTGATTGCCTTTAGATTCATGATGGCTTATCAATCCATCAGCGTAGACCATCGTGGTGATGATCAGGAAGCTGGTCATATAATAAATAGTGGTAGTGGAGTAGGTATTCGTCCGCAGAATCAGCGCCGTTTGTTCAGTATAAGTTTTGCAACAGCACTGATTGGCCTTTGTTACTTCTTAGTGCACCATCATACTAATGATGGTATAGGCAGTATTGGTAGTATTAGCAGCATAAGTACTACCGATTCATATACATCAAGAGTTCACAAACAAGTAGATAGTAATCATCTACCACCGTTACCAACAGGAGTGTAAGTTTTGTTCTGTTGATGTCTCATACTTTAACTTTGTGCATATCTTATGTATCTTTTGCTATCTTATATTTACATCTTTTCTTCTAGAAATCTAGCATCTTGGCTATCATTAGAAGATTGGCTCTTTGTAGGCGATAACGGTGCAGTGGAGGTTGCAAGTCCAGACGATGCTACTGCCGCTGCATGTTTGCCTCCACTGCATTTAGACGAATCTTCTGGACCAAGATGGAATAGCGAAACTGATTTGTTATCAGGATTGGCTGAACATTATCGCAAGCAGATGGAAGATGAAGATAGTAGTAGTGGATCAACATTGGGTGGATATCCAAATGATAAAACGCAATCATTGGGTGGTTGGGGAAAGGCTATTAAGGCGATACATGCATTTCGATCTTCCTATTATGATATAGAACAGGAATTACAAACCATGAATGAATTGGGTATCAAGTATGTAAGAGTGCCGGTTTCTTGGTGTTGGACTGATTATGATCCTTCTTCACTTATTACAAAAGATGAATCTAGAGAAGGTGAATCTGATGATGATAGTTGGGTATATATGAGTGATGAAGAAGTGAAGGAAAAGTTTACATGCAAAGATCCATTCCATGATGATGTTTATTGGCCTGCTATTCCACGAAACTTTATGATACGATTTCTTAGAGCGTGTGCCAAGTACAATATTGGCGCTACAATTGATATACACACATATCCCGGCGGTACATCAATCGGTACCTTCTCAGGTGTGTGGCCACGATATTCAAAGTTCTGGACAGAAGGCGATGTTCCTGCCACTGACAATAATAAGAAATTTGATTTTGGACGCATTTTATTGGAGAACTTCATTCAATGGCTAGAATCGTTGGAAACAGATGATCCAATGGCATTCAAGGGATTTAGAGCACTATCGCCCATGAACGAACCTGCCCATTTGGCTGGACTATACAATGGAGATGATCCCATTAGAACAGATAGAGAAACGTTTTTACCACCACTTCCAAAAGAGATGGCGCAAAAGTATCTTTTAGAACTGAATAAAGGGCTAGATAAACAAACAAAGCTAACTCAGGTACCTGATGGAAACCATTTGCGAGTTTTCTTATGGTTGAGCGATGCCATTGAAATCTTTCGTCAATCCAAACTACCAAAACTAGGAAAGGAATTACACGTCAATGTTCACGAGAGTGTCTTTCCTGCAGATGTCTTGCCCAAAGAAGAAGTAAAGTCTGATTATGGCTTGAACACTGCATCTATGCAAGTCTTTGGTGCTTGGTGGCGAGCATCTACTACAAGTGATGAACGATCAAAGTGGGCTGTATTAGATATACATCATTATATGGCTTGGGGACCACAATGTAGCGGTGCTGTCGAGGGATCACCAGCAGGGAGATACGCTTGCTCAGACAAAGAAACTAAAGCTCAAGTGCTAGGTAAATGCGCTACTTGGGCATCAGTTTATCGATCTACATTAGAAGATGAATGTGGCAAAGGGTTAAGATTGGCATCAGCTGAGTTTTCTTCTTCTACTCATCACTCAGTTCGACATGCTTGTAACGACTTGTCAACGCTTGAGACAATGTTTGAATCTCAAGTCAATGAAGCAAGAAATGCAGATGTAGAACTCTTTTATTGGGCATACAAAATGCCATACGGAGGAGCATTCAGAAGTGCTTGGAGTTTGAAGCATTTGTTATATCTAATGGGTGTGCTGTCTCAGCCAGATGAAGAGATCTTTCATTGTGGCGATCACACACCGCCTCTAGGCGAGCCAAAGGATGGGTCTATTTAGTAGATATATCGTGCTGTAGTGCATACCCAAGCTTAATATAAGAGGTAGTGCTGCAGTTGTAATTAAAATTAGACCAATGTAAAGATATCAATCATTTACTTATACATTTTTATACACATACATTATATATCCAAATCATTTTGTATCCTTGTCAGAACTGAGCTTGGAGAATATAGAAATAGATCTGTCTTTCAAGTCTCCCTGCTTATATGTAATTGCATTGATATTATTTGATGACCAGTCGTATTCCTTGAATGTTACAGTAACATCCCCCTGCTCAATAAGTTTGTTGAGAAGTAACTTCTTTTCACCACGGAGATATCCTGCGACTTTGGCAGGTAGTTCATCTTTGCTCTTCACAAAATCAGCCATGTACCAGAAGAATAATTTACTCAATTGAAGCTCATTATTCTCTTCATCAATTGAAACGTTGTTCTCATCTTCACAAAATGCCATTGAGGATAGATTTAAGTCAGTATCAAGAGACTCGGCAGAGTATTTTACAACTGGTGGACAACTCTTTGCTCCACAATTCAAGCTGAAATGTATCCGCGGGTCCAAACTCTTTAATGCAACAGTCTTTCGTGTGTCCATGATACCAAACCTCTTTGAGAGCTGGTATGGGTGGCGATGATTAGCCCTTAGAATCCCGTGTTCGAGGTCATCAAGACTATAAATACAACCACCAACATTAATTGAAACATCCCCAAAGAAGGAGCTTCGGTCAGTACTTGTCTCTGCTATACCAACTTTGCAAAAGGCATACTTGACTAATAGGTTATACAAGTTGATTACGAAGGCCTTTTTCTGATCTTCCTTCATATGCTTGATATGAACATTTTGTAACTCGCAGACGTCTTCCTCGAATTTCCAATATAGATCATCATTTCTAATTGCAGCAAGATCTACCTTTCCATCTTCACTTAAATGAGTAGACTCTAATTGACTCCAGAGCTTGGCAAGGCGGTTGATCACAATCGAAGGCTTTTCATCCACCTTGGCACACCATACTCGAAAAGAGTTCAATACGGCTGGAGTTTGATATGCTTGTAATCTAAAGTAGAATCCATCTGAATCTTTGAAGGGATGATCTCCGCATACATGAGAAAGATAATGCTTGCGTTGAAGTCTTAGACCAACTTTCATAGCGTCTTCTCTTGAATTTAAATCAAACATCTTCATTAAAGTTGTCACTCCATTTGATCCGGTAAAGCAATTGTAATACATGACACCCCAATAAGTTAATGAATCACGGGGCATGTTCTGTATGAGCATTTTGCTCAGTTCCAGCGATGTATACTCTTTATCATTGAATTTGAATACCTCTTGTGTACGAGAAGTTGTAAAGTCAATCTTCGTACAAGTTGAGGGGCCGTCTGGGATGTTTAATCTACGATCTGTAGGGTCGGACTGAGATTCAATTAATCTTACATATCGCTCGTATATATTCTCCTGCTCTTTATCCCATTCTTCCAACACTTTTAGCGTTTCTTCGGATCCCCCAATATGTTCATCATTAAAGAATACCTGTGGAACTGTGAGTTTATCTGAAAGACTAATCATATCCGTTCGCTTTTGAGGATATATCTCAATATTTATCTCTGTGTAGGGAATATTTCTCGAGGTAAGTGCAGCCTTTGTTCGCCGACAAAACTTGCAATCTTCAATTGTAAATATAGTAATTCTTCCCATTCTACTTGTTTATATGTTTTGTTTGATTAATTAAGTATGACAGAACTTAAGTAAGGTATATAACTTGTGTTGTTGATGCGATCAATAATTATAAAATTAAGTGTCTCGGAGGTTAAAGTTGTGTTGTTCAATATGTTATTGCAGCAGTGGACAATTGCAATTTATGTCACTAGCAGATGATTAATGAGAATTCTACAACACATGACCAATGCCGAACAATGCTGCCTATATGTATATTGTTAGTAGTAAGATCTGGCGATTTGATCTCTCAAGCATTTTTTGATGTCTTGCTGCTGATGGGGTATCCTTTAGGGTATCCTTCAGGATACCTACCCTTCGTTGTGATGTTAAAGATCGATCCAGAAGTGGTGGATTAGAGATAGCTTGCTTTATCATTAGTCTATACTCTCATCATAAAACGAGTATTAATATAACTCCACAGTATAATGGAAATCGATACTGAGATAGAAGAATCCGTAACAGATATGTTGCATTCTCTAGAGATCTGTTGTTTGTATTCCACTTTCGTTTCTTTCCAGTTACATCATTCATCTCTCTTTGCTCTTCTAGATCATGACTATTGTCTAACATCTTTCCATTCTTATTTGCTATAAAGTTGTAATACAACCATAACAATCCACAAAGACCTGACCATATACAAAAGTGTACATGACAGAAGATAAAGTTCATTATTCGTGTATCCCATTTATGCCAGCTTCCACCTTTTCTAGTTTCAAAGAATGATCCTTCTTGAGGTACACATTGTTTTTGTTTACATTGATGACATTGTCCCCAGCCAGCCGGATTGAGTGTAAGTATAGTTTCGCGATGTTTGTTAAGATATATCCATAATCGTGTTGGACCAGTTGATAGTAATACTGCAAAGTGTGGTATGAACAATTCAAATCCATGCAATGGTTTAGTATGCGATGGTAACTCTCTCACAAAGTCATTTAGCACTGTCGAGTTGGGTATCGATGCAAACAGCGCATTGGTCAAACCCAAGTTATACGTCTCTGCAACTAACATTTGTTTATCTGTATTCTCATGTAGATTGAACTTGTATAATAACGGATCAACATTCCGTATTGGCAATATATCCATATCGGCGTAAATCCCACCATGATGTAATACTGCAAAGTATCGAGCTGCATCAGCACGTTGTATCGGTGCTGGATACGAATCATATGTTTCCAAAAACCAGGGATAGTATTGTTCTATTAACTTTCTATTATCATCATCACTCCAAAACATGTATTCATATGTAGGATGAAGTTCCTTCCATCGTGATGGTGTATCTGCCCATTCCAACGGAAGTGTAGCTTCTGATTTGTAGGATTGGTGTATAATTTTTGGTATACGATATGATTCATTATTGTCGCTAATATCGCTTGGAGGAGTAGGGAAGTCATCCAACTCAAATGTTTTAGGAGGTGTACACCTTGAACGTATCTTTGAATATAAAACGTATATTCCGCATATGTATATGATATTGTGTAGAGTTAATACTGACTTATTCTTCGAATGTTGTTGGTGGCGAGGTGATTGTGATAAAGCAACATTGAATGTTTGTCTGCCATTACTTTGCAACAAGTTAGTTTTTTCTTCATTCATCTCTTGTCGCTGTCTTTTGAATAATGCTAAGAATGGACTGAGCAATATTATACGGAAAGACAAGTAATAGATATGAACAAATTATAACAGCGCTAATCCGTTTTAGCACCGATACATATGAAGGTCAATATTGTAGAAGAGCAATACGAATCTACTAACTGCAGGATACCAAAGCCAAGTACAACTCTCATAAAATCTCAACCGCACATTTTTCTCTTACTCTTCAACCGACGATATTGTTGCCCTTCGTTGTATAATATTAGTTTAACCATGTCCAATTCTCAAACCCAACCTCTCCAGTAAGCTCATTATCATTTGTTGTCGGTGTGTGCGTTCGGAGGTGCAGGCAGGCATCGAGTCATTAAAAATTTTTACACTCTCATAATACTCTCTCCTCTCTGTTGCATAATTTGCAATATTGTATTGTAATATTGCAATATCAACAACAACAATACAATACACTGCGATTTATTTGAAATATTTAACAATAATGTTGTCCATGCCCCTGATTATGACACAGTATCGGTATGATCGGAGCAGGTACCGTCGGTGGCGGTGTATATGAAATCATCATGAATCGTTTAGGTGGTGGCAGTAATACTAATACAACAACACCAATCATCACCAAGATTTGTGTTAGAGATGCTAACAAACAACGAGACTTTTCACTGGACAGTACTAAAACACAAGTAGTTACCGATGTTCAATCCATATTAAATGATGATGATATTAATTTAGTAGTTGAAGTCGCTGGTGGAGTGACCTTTGCAAAAGATGCAGTATATGAAAGTCTCAAGAAGGGTAAGTCTGTAGTTACTGCTAACAAAGCACTCATTGCAGAGAATCTTGACGAGCTCATTACCTTAGTGGATGAGGCTAATGCAAACAACAACAAAAAGAGTGTAAAGTTTGGATATGAAGCTAGTGTTTGTGGAGGTATCCCTATTATCCATACTCTTCAATCGGGTTACAATGGTGACATCATTAATGAAGTGCAAGGTATATGTAATGGAACTACAAATTACATGCTGGAAAGTCCGCGTTTGTGTTTTATCGTATGAATTCAAGTGTTTAACATGAAGTGTTTTGGCTACTTCAATTGAACTTGGTTTGCCTTTATCAATTGCCTTCAAACCACATGCACTAAAAAAAGTTCCTTCTCCTCTCTTTGATCTTTGTAAATCGTTACAACGCGCATCTTCTAGGGTAAGATGGAGGAGGGAATTGATTATGATGAGGTATTGAAGGAAGCACAAGATTTGGGTTTTGCTGAGGCCGATCCAACAGCTGATGTCGAAGGACATGATGTACGTGCCAAGATTGCTATACTTGCCAAGCTGGCATTTGGAACTTCTATACCCATTGATAGTATCCCATGTAAAGGAATTACCAATATATCAACAATCGACTTTGCCTATGCAAAGCAAATGGGATGTACAATCAAATTAATCGGTACTGCGTGTCGGCAAAGCAAGTTTGGCGAACATGATGGAGATATCTGTGTCTATGTATCACCAAAACTTGTAACTAATGATCATCTACTTGCATTGGCCAATGGAGCTGGGAACGCTGTCTCGATATCATCTGCAAATATGGGAATTGCTTCATTGACCGGGCCTGGAGCGGGAAGATATCCGACTGCCAACTCTATTGTTGCTGATATCATGAGAGTTGCAAACGATACCTGTCCCACAACTCCATTTCCTTTATCCTCGAATATTGACATGAATAATGACTTTGTGTCGTCATTCTACATTCGTATTTCATTTCGTGATGGACTTGGTATTGTAAAAAGTGTTGGAGAGTTGGCTGAACAAACAGGTGTATCAATACATTCGATATTACAGCAACCAATTACAGATAGAATGCAAGCCGATACAGTTGTGACGACTGAGTCCTGTGCACTATCACAAATTCAAGAATTGTGCAATCTAATTGAACAGGAAGATTACACATTGGCAGCGCCCGTATACATGCCACTAATTTCAGATTACTAAATATGGCACTTAAAGTTTAGTAACCATATACTATCACAAGTACTAATCTTATGCATCAATGGCTCAGTCAATCCAGCTTCCACTTCCGATTGTCGCTCTTCCTTTTCTGCTTTAGTTCCAAGGAAAGCGAACACCGCAGATAAAAAGTAGAACACCGTTGCAGTTATCAAACATTTTGTACCAGTGCCGATAGAACAAGTCTCTTGAAAAGTGACATCTCTCAATGGACTGTCAACAATTGATAAATTTTGAATCATTTGATTGTCCAAGCATGCATCACTAGATACTCAATATAGAAGTGACAAACCCTGACATCTTATGGATAATCTTTGATAGGGTTATTCGTATGGTATCCTATCTTCTCACAGAAACTCGTGAAGACAAATGACCCCAATACATACCGTTGCGACAACGAAAGCGCTAGAATCCATGTGCAATGAGCTGTAGATAATCGTGAAATTTTGATTGTGTCGTCGCGACCATAGCTTGAACTGCTATTCATTGTCGTTCAATTGCTCATAAATTCAATTATTTGGCCATTGCAATAACTACTCTACACTAAACGAAACACATATAATCACTTTATCATCTCATAATCATGTCTATGAATACATCCTCTTCGTCAACTACAGCTACAACTAAGCCCAAGCGTCCATTGTCAGCCTACAACTTGTTCTACCGATTCAAGCGTGCCAAGATCGTCGAGGCAAGCAACTCTGGTAATGATGGCGAGGATGCAATCCTACAGCTCGTAATGGCAGTGCCTGGTCTCGAAGATTATGATTCAAGTACTCTATCATCGACCATGTCTCAAGATGAGGTTGCAACTCTCTCCCGTTCGGAGATTCGAGGAGCATTACTAACAAACCTCTCACCCAATGAGACACGTAAACGTACTCATCGTAAGAGTCATGGTGCCATGTCCTTCCTCGAGATGAACAAGGCAATGGTAGCATCATGGAAGAGTATCGATGATACGACAAGGGCGGTATTCGAGGAGCTTGCCGAGATTGGACGTCGTCAATATCACAAGCGTGTTGCCGATTATAATGATCAAGAATCATCATCGATGATGATGAGTATGAAGTCGGAAGAGAGCCCCAAGAAGAAGATGAAGATGATGCCAATGGAGGTGCCACATACTAGCGGCGTCGAGAAGCTTGTGCATACACCTCCCACCGTCGTCCCAAGCATGGTGGAGTCATCTACATCAACATGGAACTCTGTCCGAGTTGATGAGATTGATATGCAACGGAAGCCTTCCACTACTACTGCCTACAAGATGGTAGAAGTACCCTCTGCTACTGAAAGTCCTCTCTTTAAATCTCGTCGTGTATCCCTTGAATCAACATATGATGATGTCCTATGTGTTACGGCACCTATGAAGTTCCCCGAGGCAAGGACAAGAGAAGAAGATTTAATTGTTGACTTCCCCAAGGACAACTTTCGTGGTAATGATGATTCTCTACTTGTGGACTTTCCATCAGCTGGAAACCACCATTCATCTACTACGTATACAGATGAATCACCCCGGAATACTATCGATCTTGACAAGCTAGATCTTGATGATAGTTTCATGTTTGATCTAAGTGAAGATGATCGGGGAGAGATGATGGATTGTGATTACGAGAAGTTACCTTCTATGCCATTTAATCACTCTTCTGCCATGAAGTCGTATGGAGATGAAGCTGATTTGCCTGCTCCCAACACGGAACCATCTGTTGATGATTTCCTCAAGCTCATCTCTCAATTGGAGGAAAGTATGCCTCAATCTGAAAGGGCCTTGGCTGCCTAAATGAAGGACGGGGTTGATTTGATAGGATATCTATTAAGGGTACCTACGTATAGTCTAGTTTAAAGATGTACAAATATATGTAATGTAATGATAAGCTAAAGCTGATTAATGGAATACTTTAGTTGATATAAAGTATTAGTGTTTAAAACTTTTTAAGAGTACAAATAGGATAGAGACGGGAGAGACACAACCGAACAGAACCAGAGTTAGATAAGATGATGACAAAGAGTCATCCAAGTTTCAGTTTAATACCAATCTGAGTACCTCTCACCAACAACACATACTCTTTTATCTCTCAATTAGTAACGATAGGCACCCAACTTTACGATTAATCATCTGAGTGTGGCAGTAGATCAGGTCAACAACTGCCTCCAACTCACTGAGTACCGCGTGTCGCATCCAGAACTGCCCTCGGTCTTTTTCAACTTGACTACAACTCTCATTATGGGCAATACTTGCATATTGAATACTTCATAGTGGATGCAAATTGATACTGGTAGACTATCTCGTTTGGTGGTGCTACCCTCATACAGGTCGCTGTAGTACTTGAGAACTTTTCATTGCCCATTGCAATAAAAACCTGCTCCCAGATTAAAACAAGGTGCACATCATAATAAGAAACAATTGAGTTGAATTACTCCTGAATTACTCCTTATTACAGTAGTATTCGATATCAAATATCGAGTAGAGTGATTGATACTCTTGTCTCTTTGATCTTTGTTTGAAAGGCATTTGAGTTTATATCGTGTCTGCAAGTGACCACATACACAATCAAAGTATCCCAAGAAATTAATACTCCGCATACAATTTATCATTAACTGCCCTTCTTGGTGTATACACAAAAGTATATCAATAGCCCAAAAACAATATCATTGTAGAATTGCAACAAAACAGCAGAAAACAAAAGAAACAATAATGCAGCCACTACCCCACCCAGATGATTGTCCAAAGCGTGTAGTTTGGGTACAAGATGAAGTTAGTGGTAAATGGATGTTAGTTGGTTTATCGGATAAAGGGGAAGTTCAAGATCCTGCTGATTATGAGGATGTAAGTTATGTGGAGTGTTTATGATGTCTATTGCAATCTTTCATATATGTCCTTTTAATTGCACCTTCATGCATCTTGTGTTATAATATTTGCAACTCTGTGCACTGACACACGCTTCTCTCTTATACACAAACTCTCAATTATATCAAAACAGGTGGAAGCACCATTATCAAATCAACCAAGTGGACGAGTTTGGGTCCGTGGTGATGATGGCAAGTGGGCAAATCTACCCGTAGAAGCATCCAAAGAGGAATTAGAGAAGGCAGGTGAGGCAGTTAAGCGTGCTTCTTCTACTAATAATCAACAGCAGCAACAACAGCAACAACAACAGCAACCACCACCAACTGTAACAAAAGATAAGAAGAGTGCATTAGAATTCCTATCACAACGATTAACTACAAAGTTTGGTCATAATAAGAAGAGTAGTGATGATAAGAAAACTGCATCTGTTAAAGAAGAGAATAACAACAAGAAGAGACCTCCATCACCTGCATCTGATGACTTTAAACCAACCAATATCAAACCAGCAAATAAGAAAATAGTAGATAAGGCTTCATCATTAGAATTCTTGGCACAAAGATTATCAAACAAGTTTGGTAATGAGGAGTATACAGATCTTGCTAAAGAATTTGCTAACAATAATAAGGGTGATCAAGCACAAGAAGAGGAAGGTACACAGGATACAGTATCACAAGAAGATAGTGTACAATATCATATAGTACAACCGGGTGATACATTGAATTATATTTGTCTCAAGTATAAAGTGACAGCGACCGCATTACGAGTTGCTAATGACTTTATTGGTAGTTCGATACATTTAGCTGCTGATCCAACGAGATTGATTATACCAAAGGCAACATCGACTGTATCCTCAGATGCCACTCCACCCATGAAAACATCAAATACAAGTACAAGTAAGGCAGCATATGTGAAGAAGAGTACATCAAGTACAACAGCATGTACGGCCATGTCAGTATCTGATCGAACCGAGCGGAGTTTTCAAACTCTCAGTACAAAAGGCGTCGTTGAGGAGGGTATACCCTCAACAATTCCAAGTACACCCTCCAAGAAACGAGTTGGTACCTTGTCAGACCTTGGACGTCTACCTTCACTACCCAAACCACCAACTGCACAAGTTGTAAATGTACCACATAGAAGACCCTCTCCTTCAGAAGAAGAAGAAGAATCAATCAAGTATCACTGGGTTGAGAAGGATGATTCACTTAGATGGATATGTCTCAAATATAAAGTATCTGCAAATGAATTACGCCGAGCGAATAACTTCTCTGGATCGAATCTCAAGTTGGCACCTAAGAAACTTATCATACCCAAGAGTACTCGAACGACTAAGAAGACATTACGAACACGACGACTCAAGAGTAACGGTAGTAGTGCTGCCAATGATTATAAAAGCTCTTCCTTGAGACGGAGTAATGAAAGTATTGATGAGAATAATACAACATTGGATGAATCACTTAATACTTCATTCATGACTACCGATTCACAGTGGGATCAACATTCGATTGATATAGGTGCAGATAATGTAAGTGTTGATGTAGATGCTCTGTATGAGGCTCTTGGTGACCATCCCGGTGATCAACTTAGTGCGAACGAGTTGAATTATATACGATCGGATAGTCGATCAACGAATGGCAGTGCACTCCGACCAATGCCCATGGTACATTTAGAAGGTGCTAGTAAGTTATATGGTCAAATGAGCTGTGCATCAGACTCTGACACGGATGGATCTGACTCCGAAGAAGTTAATGAACAAGAATCAATTGCAAGTACCAAGTATACAGTCAAGGGTACAAAGTATCATGATGTCAAGTCTACAGATACAATCGAGTACCTCTGCTTGAGATATAGAGTATCAGCATCAGCATTACGTCGAGCGAATATTGGTTTGACTGGACGGAACTTACAAACAGGTCCAAAGCGATTGATTATTCCATCTTCTGACAGTTCCCCCAAGAAACAGGCAGCCAATAGTGTTAGTGATATGGATACCATGTCGATTACACATGATGATGATACGAACACAATTGCCTGCTCCGATAGTCATTCTGTATTGGGCGATTCAACTATTGCAAGTCAACTTGACTCATTATACCTTGTAGATGCCGAGGAAGAAGAAACTGTCTACCACGATGTCCAGCCCTATGATACACTTGCAGGTATATGTCTACAATACGGTATCAGTGCCTATGAATTACGACGAGCCAATAATTTCCGTGGCATGAATCTAAAGTCAGCACCAGATCGGCTTGTTATACCCAAGACACAGAAGGAGCGTAAGGACTTTAAGAATATGACGGAAGACGAAAAGATTGAAGCACTGCAAGCTCACATGCCCAAGTCAAGAAAGGCTAAGAAGCCAATGCTTACTAAGGATGAGGCAAGGGCCTACCTAGAATATAATGATTGGAACTTTGACCAGGCTTTGAGAAATGCCAAGGTCGATAACGAGTGGAGTTCACAAAAGGCTAAGATGCATAGCTAAGAGAATGATGAGATTGATTGTATCCCAAAGATTAATGGAGGTACAAAAAAAGTGTAGAATAAGAGTGTTATTCTAATACCAATTTATAAGGCACTATGCATTGTTACGCTCTTCTTCATATTATCATCTTCTAGTCAAAGAGCTGCCAATACAGCAGGAGCCCAAGTGTCACTTGATTCTTTTGCTGAAGAGAAGTAGTGTGTAACGTTACCGTCATCTGCAATTAGACTGAACCTTTTTGTTCTAACCATTACATCTCCTTC
>Ga0214480_100158_pt1 | contig 31938 bp, 30 predicted proteins | sample M1_20Mar14CPVII9_3_FD_165042 | JGI IMG/M metagenome (GOLD analysis project Ga0214480, IMG submission 165042) | Marine eukaryotic communities from Monterey Bay, California, United States - M1_20Mar14CPVII9sort6BwellE17 | ecosystem: Environmental > Aquatic > Marine > Unclassified | place: USA... | reverse complement strand
GTGTAAGCTTTAATTAACTGCCAATCAAACTCTCAATCCCAACAATCCTTTACCTCGTACGGCATACTAACAATCCTCTACCAAACCTCTCGCCATGCTTCTCTTTTCCTTCCCAACTTGCCGTAGTATTAGCTCCTAATATGTGTTTGTGTTAGCTTTCATACTAAGGCCAGTCCATACACGTAACACCGGGTAAACTGCTCCCGCCTAAGCGGACTCGGTTAAATCGACTCACTATAGTGGGTCAAGACCAAAAATGCTAAGTAATTTATTAGCGTTTGGCTCTGTCCTGTTGGGTCTCTATTTTTCAATTTTAGGCCGACTTGGATGCTTTAGTGCACCTTGTGAACGGCAACTCGGTCCAATTAAATACTATAAACTAATTGTATAGGATATCAACTAACAGATTTGCAATAAAAATCACGACAAACGTACGTCAGGAAGCTGAGATATGCTTTAGCAAAAAGGATACCACCCACTACTTTAAAGAGGACAGAGCCAATTCTCACTTGTACCTAGCTCATGGGCAAAGTGTAGGCCATAGCGAGATGAAGAGCAGCGGCAGTCTCTTGATACCATCGATTTTAGTACTACTAGCAGTATTATTATCTTCTACCGCATTTATCAATGTTGTCTTACCAAGGAGATTAGAGGAGGAGTATCGTTATTGTAACAATTTACATCATCTTCTATGCAGCAACGATGATGATTTCTCTCAAAGCCTATCTGATAGAATATCTCAAGTACAACAGAAAGAAGATTCATTTGTTGATGGATTGCAAAGTCGTATGTAAGTTGGTATTTGTATATCATATCATATTTATCATATCATATTTATCATATCATATTTATCATATCATATTTATCATATCATATTTATCATATCATATTTATCATATCATATATCATATCTTATATCATATCTTATATCATATCATATATCATATCATATCATACCATAATATCACATATCACATTACCACAACTACACCTATCAGAAACACTGTTGCAAAAGCAGACGAAGAGTTTGATTCAGCAGTTTCCGGTATAGTAGATTTACCAGTGATATGTTTAGATGCATTACTACCAAATCAGACTTTAATTGGTAGTACTACTGATCCAACATTTTGTAACATGTTACGTACGATCGGATTGGGTGGAATATTTGTAATGACTTCTTTGAATAATAGACAAAGAAGAATTCGCCGCTTTGGTGTTGTTGCTAGAATAGAGTTGGTTGATGTGGATGGAGATGATAATGATGATGACACAAATGATGATATACCTGAGCAGTACAAACATTTATCAACTCCTACACAAGTGTCCTTTTCAATCGTTGGGAAACGACGGTGTGAAATTCTTGGAAAAGGTAAAGATATGAAGGAGAGGATGGGAAGATGGCGGAGAGGATATGATCCAGGAGAGCCCCGCTAGTATTGTTTTATATTGTGAATTCATGTGTTCAATATGAAGTATTTGAGATCTGAGTGCTTCATTTGGTCTTTATGTATCTTCATATAATTTTCTTTGCAAACCATATGCACTAACTGGAGTTACTGTCGTCTCTCTTCATCTTCATAAACCGCTAAACGCAGATGGAGAAGAGTCTCGACTTGGATGGGGAATAGAGTCTTTTGTTGATAAGAGGGGAGAAGAAGAAGACAATGATGAAGTTGAAAGTATTACTTCGGTGAATACAACAAGCGATTCGTTCGACAACACAAAATGGAATACAAATAAGGTATTGATAATCGATGAATCATACGAAGAAGATGACCAAGCGGATGCTATTGCAAAGGCGACGTATCTGATACCTTTGATAGAAAGTTGGTTGGATCTTGCAAGAAATCAAACAACATATGATAATGTCGATGTAATAGCTCGAACCAGAAGAAAATCTGGTGAGCCAGGTTTGTCGATTAATGCTGCCGCTTTGATTAAAAAAGTATTACAAGAAATCGGTCCCATGCCTTCACCATCACAGCCAACATTATTTGCAATATGGGGAGCAGCGCTCATCAATCCTCTTCCAGCTTTAGGAGTGTCAACGGAGATAAGAGGCGCGGTATTAGAAGCGCCTGGAGCTGAGAGGAAACTGTCAGTATTAGAACGAGGTTTGATCAAGTCAATCAATAATCTAGATGGAACAAGACCGCTTAATATGTAAGATAATAGCTACCACAGCAAACCATTGAATCTAATTGGTCACAAAGTAAGTTTGGCCTTAGCCTGAACCATCTAAAGTTAAAAGACATATTATTGTTACTATCAACAAGTAAAAGACTGGCTGAAGTCTGTGTCTGTGTATGTATCACTAGTGATCTGCAAGTCGCTTATCTCTGTATTCATAGAATGAATTGGATGCGAGAAGGATGTGAGATGTCCAACTTTTTACCGAGCCCTTTCGTGTCACATCAGTATTGCGACAGAACCTTGTTACTTTACCTATTACAATCCCACCTTATAAACCTCCATAGTTCAAGTTGATGATATAATGTCGTCGAATAATAATATAGCACCCAGTAGTCGCTCTCATCAAGAAGGAGAATCGAATAATGATGATGATTCACCAACAAATCGTAGACGAACAATTCAATCCTTCTATAGACGATCATCAGAGAGCCTTGGAGATGGATTCGTATCATCATCAGCCCCATCAGTAATCTTACCACGTCGTATAACAATGGAACAACAGGCAAGTAATAATAGCAATAGTGTTGGTATGCTACGGCGAAGGCCATCACTCCGTGCAAGTGATAATGATATAATGTCAATAACTGATGATAATAATGGTGGAGGAGAATATGATTCAAGGAGTATCTAGTAGACGTAACTTATTATCAAACTCTACTAATTCAAACTCGTCTTATAATAGCAATAGCAATAGTAATAACAATATGCGAGTAGCAAGCAGTAGTAGTAGAAGGCGGAGAAGATTAGATTTAAATAATAATGGTAGTACTTCAAGTAATGATAATAATACATTAATGGTATCATTTAGTAGATTAAATAACGAGGAATTGCAAATTGTTAGAAAGTGGAATCGCAGATTGCATAGGTAAGTTTATTTGTTTGTTTATATGTTATTGTTGTTGTTTGATGTGTTTGTGCACACAAGATGTGCACAAATTATAAATCATAACTTCTCACATTAATCTATACACCTTCCCCCACCATTGCAATATGCATTCTATAATATACACGACACATACCTATACACATAATAGAACGGAAGTATTTGATAAATACTACTTTCCAGCGCAATGGGAAACAACCGAAATGGAATCAATTATCAACTTCTTCAAGCTTGAAGATCCATTTTCAGGTTCCATAACCGGAGGAGGAGGTCATCGCAGTAGCTGTACAAGTAATAATAGTGGTAAGGGAGGAGGTAATGATAAGAAGAAGAGTAGCAGTGGTGCAAATCGTAGCAGTAGAAGGAGAGGGAGTGCCAATATTCGTAGAGCAACGACTAGTGGTACCACCGGAGGATCTATGGCATCTATCTGTGATAGTAATACTTCTGGATCATCATCATTGGCCGCTAGTATTACTAGTTCATTCAAGTTAGGTTTAGGTGATTCAGCGGATAAGTTGTCAAAGTTATTGGTAAGTGTGTATGATCTCTCTTGGTGTATGGATTGTCTTTGTTTTTGTCTATGCAAACTATATGCACACTCATTCATCCACACTCCCTACATAATCTCACATTCATACTCCCCAGGCTGATCCTACATATAGTAAAGTTGATCCAACCAAGGTAACAAAGGAGGCATTAAACTTTCTATTCTTCCCATATGTACACGATCCCAAGTCTGTATTACTCAAACGTGGGTCAATATTCCTACATTCATCCGCTACCACTACTACTGCTGATAACAGCAATAATACAGTGAATGAACGTGAATTAATGATATTTACACATGGGTTCCTAATAGCCAATGTAGTATTAGAGGATACATTCCGTATCTACCTTTCATTATGTGATCATCAAGTTACAGAGAAGAGTTTCTTAGATTACATGTTGAACAAGTTTAAGGAAATGACATCTGAAGTTGGTACCATTGAAAAGTATAAGATACAAAAGTTATTTAGTGATTTAGGTATACCACAGGGTGAGAGTATATTGGACGAGCTAATTGATAAGTGTGGTTGTTGTAACTTTAGTAGTAGCGGTGCTTCGTCTTCAAATAATAATAGTAATGCTGAATGGGCAACAGTCGGCGAACAACACGAGGAGAATGAACTTATTCATTGGTCTACATTATATAAAGGATTGGCAGTTTGTGTCAATGAGGATTTGCGAAATTCCTTACCCTCGCCTAATGGTAGCTTTGACAGGGCTGTCTTAGATGATTCTAGTGCCGATAGAGATCACAATAGCAGTACTGGTAGTGGCATGGGTCTCAAGAAGCTATTGGGAGCATTCTCAAAGGAAAAGAAGGGTACTACCAAGGCAGAATGTGCAGCTCTCTTTTCAAATATATCTCGTATAGATTGTCTTAATATTTGTCATGGTGATGATGTTGTATCTCGAGAGATTGCTAATTCGACATCAGCCTATGCACAAACATCATTCTCAGTAACATTGAAAGGTCGTGATAGTCATCCATTGATATTCGTATGTTGCAAGCCAGAACATCGGGATAAATGGGTTGAAGCATTCAAAATTGGTGTCATTAGGGCCATGACACAGTCATTTGATAGAGAAGTAGTAGAATTACGAAAGAAGATTGGATGGCAACATTTGGTAATGCGATCATCGTTAACATCGCTTGTCGTTCTTAATGATACCATAGTGCTTGAGTGTGCATGCCAGGATGGCGGTGCTAATGATGAGGGAGAAGAGGAGGAATATCGATGGAGTAGTAATATGAAAGATGTAAGAATGGAACTCAATCTACTTGATGAGTATAATGGTTACTCTCCACTGCATTATGCCACCATCCTTGGTCATATCGAATGTATGGAAGTGTTGCTGGAGGCGGGTTCAAAAGTTACATTGGAAGATCGAAAAGGGGAGTCTCCCATGTATCACGGTAAGAACGTTTTGACTGATATCAGAGCTTTATGATTGTAGGTTGTATGCTGACAATTTGTTTGTTACTCCGCCTTTCTTCTTCTTACTTTAAAGCACTCAAAACACGAAATGATGAAGCAGCCAATGTCCTTGAAAAGTATGGAGCAGATAGAACTGATGATCTGCGCAAGTTGATACAATGTGAGATTGAAGAACAACAGCAGAATGATTTTGATAAAGAAGATGGTAGACTAGAAACTTGTGCGGAGACTCTTGACAATTCTGAAGCAGCTTCTGAAGCCGAAATTGACGAGTTGCTGTTAAAGGCAGTTAACCAGCTGGGTTGATCTTGTATCAGGGCAAATTGTATGATGATATTTGAACTGTAGTGTTTTATGGGTATGTTGATTCATAGTTGTAACAGTTATTGACTTTACTTGCTAGTCTAGACTTCCTATTGCCATTCGAATGATAGTTTCTACACAGCTATTACCAACGTATTCGTCCGTCATATTCTCATAATTGAAGTTGATCAATCTGCTGACGCAATTGGGCGATTTCTGCTTGTTGTGCTCGGTTTCTAGCAGTAAGCTTTGGGAAATGCATAGCCACGCATCTTCTACAAGGAATAAACCCTGCAACATTGACTTCATTATGCCCTTCAAGTATGCAGCCAAAGCATAATTTATCAATTTCAACTAGATGATTATCACAATCATTATTTGAGCATCCAAGAGCAGCATCTACATCATCAAGTTGAGCACACACCGGGCAATAAAATGATTCACAATTGCTGCACTCTGCCATATCCTTTTCACAATGATCGCAGAATGTTTTCTCACAGTTTCCACAGGGTAGTCTAGGAAAATCGCTGTGATAATTGCATATATTGCAAGAGATCTCGAAGCATGTAAAACACACTTGATCGCATGGTTCTTCACAGCGGATGCATGTAATTTCATCACCAAGTAGCATCTGACTAATGTTTGTCAGCACTTCACAAAGTGGTGACTCGTTGCGAGGTTGCCCATACAGCCAATCCTTTGGTAGGTTTCTAAGTAGATCTAATCGATCCAGAGGGTTGGTACTTGCATTGATCATACTAACAATAATGGGAATGACGATGTCAATAGACAGAGCATTCTCTACGCCGTTCACCTGCCGATAAGGAAGACTGAGACATTGCAAGACAGTGGATTCACGTAGAGGTTCCAAGCCATGACCAACAATCTTGTAACACCGCCCAATATTTAATGTCTTTAATGTATTCTTAGCATCAATGCTCAGCAGTAAAGCGCGAAGGTCTTCATCGGAGGGGTCGCCGGCGTACTCACTAATCTCGGCAAAGTCAAGTCCCCAACATTCTTTAGATGCAAGAACGGCCTTACTCGCGGTACTAAGTTTGGCATTGTTCCAACAAACTGCACTGAAAGATGAAGAAGGCGTTAACGAAATTGCAAGTATAATGCGATTTGTCGAAGGAAGATAATTAGCAATAGCAGTAAGTGGAAGATCAACAAGATTTGGAGACGCCAAGGTTGTTCTCCTTCGCTTGCTATCATCATATGACAAGTCCATGTTCAATATAATGAGCGCACGAAAGCTTAGATGTCAGATGCTGAAGTGGGTATTGAAGTGAATGAGAAGAGCTCTAAAAATTGGCTAGGTACCTACGTCAACACAAGAAGTAATAACACCAACTGAGAAACAAGAAACCAATGACATGAATTCGAAGATAGCAACATATCTCGGTCCCCGTAGTGGAGACTCTACAATGGTTGATAGTAGCAGCGAGGATGGAGATACAGGGCTCACTAACAATCAATCTCTTTTGTACCGCAGGCTTTATCTTATTCACCTGCATACTTCAAAGGCAAAAGAGACAGAGACAGCAAGGATCGATGGCTACGAAAACAGAGTCTTGATATATTGGTCTACGAGGGTGTTGTTTCCGAGCTGTTTGATTATGATTATGCACCACAGTCTTCACTGGTTGAGACTCGTCGCGTTTGGCTCAACGTTTCGCAAGAAGGACAGTCTGATATTGAACTTCTCCGCGAAGAGGAGTTGATCAAAGATTGTCACACTGAACTCCGTTCTATGATTGTAGCCGAATACATACCGTTTGGGTCAAATCAAATTGTTCAGCTAAATATATCTCGGTCCCACTGATAAAGACTCCGAGAAAGTCGATTCAACTTATATTATATGTGTAGCATCATTAATATCCCAATCAGACGTACTACTATCTTGGCAGTAGGGACCGAGCTTATCAGCATCTAACTTGAAGTACTCGGGTATGTTGCCAATACGACCTGTGCCCTCTACCTCCTGCTCTAACTTCCAGTTAATGATAATGATTTCGTATAAGCCTGTTGACAATTCTGTCTCTTTGCCCTCTCGAACATTATCTGTAATATCGAGTTTATTGCTACTCCATTGATCCGCCAAAGGTAACACACCAAATAGAAAGCTTTCACAGGGAGTGCCAATAGATTTGCTACTCATTAACTTGTACCACCGCTTTCTTTGTCGATTGTACTCCCAAGAATATGGGAATCCTAGACGTCGTTGACGCCTCTTATTGCATTTCACCGATGCTTCCTTAAGTGCATGAGAGAGATCGGGGTTCACCGTAGCCTGTCTTAATACAGCACGTGTCATGTTTAATGTCGAGGGGGAAAGGCGAAGAGATCCCTTCCCATTGGGAGGTATCAACAATCTCACCCGCACACTAACGACAGCTGAGTTATATTGGTTCTTATCAGCTGGCAAGTCTTCAAATCTCCATGATATTGCATAATCTCCTAATGGACTCCCTTGTATAGCACTTGCATATTCAAGCATTGCAGCTGACTTGGGAAAGCGCGGCCAAAAGAGCATCTTTCTTGAGCCTGTAGTAGTAGGATAGTGAGAGATGCCTGCAGCCGATGAAGCCATCCACTCAGCCACAGCTCCCAACATTGGATGATTGCGTGAGTATACATCTTCTGATCTCCACCAAGACTCCCACATTGTCGTTGCATTATGCCTCATCATGTATTCTGGCGTGCCGAATCCGAAACCTGCTGCTTTTCGAAGAGCAATATGATGAAACCCTAAATCTGAAAGAGTCTTGAGAGCATATCGAATGCCAAATATCCCCTCATTGAAGCCTTGCCATTGCGACCAGCTCATCCAGTATCCATCATTCTCTTTTACTAATTCCCCTGTTTCAACCATTTCTTTGGCGTATGATTCATCTAGTTCTTTTATAAACAGTTTCTCTTCATCGCCAGGCCATAGAGATCCACTCCTTTTAAACAAGTTTCTTAATACAATACATCTCTTGTCGCCGGGTACTATTTTGGAGAAGAGACTCATCTCTGGACCAGGGGTCTCAGAAGCATGTCCCTTTGGAAAGTCAAAGTTATCCTTGCCATTCTCGAGATATAATGAAGAGATTCTTTTCTTAATAATTTCAGCCTGAGCAATGCTCTTCTTCCTCATATGATCATTGCCAAGCTTGTTGGCAATGTAGGCAACACATCGAGCAGCAGCCATGTAGAAAGCAGTATGGGTGAGATATGTGTCCCTTCCTCGTAAAGCAAGCCAATCACCAAGTCCAGATCCTTCGCCATTGTACTTCTTGAGCTCTTTGTCATATCCCTTTTCTTTCATTCCTGCTTCAAACCTTCTGTTCAGAAACTCAAGCCATTTTACATGATGTGAAAGACTAGCTGCAAGAAAATCTATATCACCATAGTGTTGCATATGTCTCACAGTGATTACAGGAGGAGCCGTAGCCCAAACTGTCTCACCTGCTCCGTGGCCAATACCAGCATAATCATTCAAATCTTGCCACACAGATGTTTCAGTATAAGCTCCATTATCCCACTGTGCATCTAACCAATCATTTACTGTCTTTTTGTAGAATGAACTCATATCATACATGTGCATAGCTGCCGGGCTATCAGCTACTAAATCACCTCCATACGGCAGCTTCTCACGATGGGGACAATCCGATTGCACACTTAGCATATTACTCGCCATGGCATTCTTCACAAGCTCATATCCACCATTGAGCAAAATGTTACTACTATCAAACGAACCCCACTCATCAAAAGCAGTCCTATATAGTAATGCTTGTACACCTGACGGAGGCTTTGCAGAGCAACAAACTTCTGCAAATCGAAATGCATGGGTTGTAAAGTGTGATTGTCGAGCGTTTGAAAATGCTTCTGTTGGTGATGTCTCGCTCCTAAGACTATGTTTTGGGAATACAAACATGTCTCTCTGAGATAAAATAGAATCATGATCATCGGGAAAGCATGCTACATTATCCATGGCATCTGCTGCATTGCTCACGTGTCTTGGACCGCCGTCATGTAGGCCCATTCCAGCAGTTCTCGGCTGACTTAGTATCCTCTTTTTAATTATTGCTGAATTAATTTTCAGTCACGCAAAAATCAAGAACGAGTTTCACAATCAATTAATTCAGTCAATACACCATAATATTCCATCTTGATAAGTAGCCATGTCATCCGAGAACCAGTTAAATGCTGCTGCTAGTACTGGCGCAAGCTTAGTTGGTGATGCGATTGTTAAATCCAAAGGTGCGTCATTTATTAGTTAATTAACTAACTAAATGTCATCTCAAATAATTCATCTTCTCTTAATTATTGTAGGGCCTGGTATGGATGTAAGCAAGGCGATGTTGAAGGCAATGAAGAAGGCTAAGAAGGAGAAGAGGAAGGCTGCCAAGAAGGGTGCCGAGACGAAGGCGAAGAATAAAAAATCATCGTCCATGGGAAAATCGTCCACAGCAATTATTGCCAAACCGTCCATGGCAGCTGTTGCCTCCAAACCATCGGGATTGAAGAAGGCACCTCCTGCCGCCGTTGTTCCCTATGAATTCAGTGTACGGAATAATCACCTGGGTGCGTATTTGTTTATTGTTGTGATAATAATTGTTGATTCATTATTATCACTTAATCCTCTTTTTGTTGTTAATTATATTTGTAGGTGCTAAGACTACGAAGGCTGGAAAGAAGGATGGCCGTGGTAGTGATAGTAGTAGGGAGGCTGTGTCTAGGAGAAGTCTGGCTCAAATTGAAGCAGGTACCAACAACGCTGTCAACGCTAATGCAAAACGTCAGGAGCTTGCTGGTGGTGATAAGAAGACTTTGTTAGACAATCTTTTTACTGCTGTTGAGAATAATCGTAGTGATTCTTTGCATGGTCTCCTCCTCCGTGAGAATGGTAGAAAGAAGTACCGTTGGTCCATCAACAACAACGGTGGTGGTCCCGACAATCTCCTACCAGGAGAGCCATGGAGGGAACTCAGTACTCGTCTTCGGTTCCCTACTGTTTCACGCCTCAAGCAATGGCTATCCAGTAATAAACATGGTCCACAGGTATACAAGTGGTCCTCTGAGAACAAGACAGAGGGATTGTCTCTACAGTCCTATACCAATAGCAGAGTTTGGATGGAGGCAACATTGCGTTTTGAGCCAGTCTAAATTGTTGATGATGGATCTTTCTTTTGTCCCTTGTGGCTTTCATGCTTGAGGCTTGAACAGCCCTTTGATGTCCGCGATCACTAGTCAATTTCATGGCGGGTGAACTGCCATGTCACATTGTCATTTGTACGATTACATAGTTTGAACTCCGCGTTGTGCGTGGTGGTTGATAATCGGAGTTGTTATCGATACAATCCACTATCACAATAATTCTAAGGAGTATATTGTTATTGCACACATATATCTGTTATCATGTCTAAAAAGTCTACTCCTCGTGATGGTAAGCAGCGCCGCCGCAGGCAACCAACACCGCCTACTAAAGACTCATCGTCTGACGAATCGTCATCGGGAGATGATCGCATCGTACAACTCGTATCGCGAGCTGCAAAGAAGGCTGCAAAGAAGAAGAAGAAGAAGAAGATGATGATGAAGCCTTCTTTAGGTTTGGCTCTTGCAATTGTAGTTGCTTTGATATCAGTAGGCTACCGATACATCGACATCAATCATCTATCATCCAAAGTTACTTCTACCGATAATGTCAATAAGTGTTTAGATGAGTTTGTTGTACCTGCTTGGTTACGTGGTCCTCTCAAACTTTTCCCCTTGACAAGTACTAAGTGTGATGTGTGTAAGAAGGAACTAATTAGTGAACCTCGTCCATCGCAATTTAGTCAAAGACCACTAAAATCAAGAATGACAAGTACGTATCAGCGAACAATTAAACCATATCCCGTCAAACCAAACACTAAGTTTAATGGGTATCTAAAGGCACATCATGATGCAGGTATTGTAGTAAGTGGTCCGCCGTACTGTCAATTATTAATGCCAAATAATCCACATGTCATGTATAATACACAACATATGTATCAATATGGTGATCACGCCGGTGTGTATTTCTGCTACCCACCAAGCAAGGGGCCATTCAAGTGGAGAGTAATTGATAATACCTATACACATGCAGGTGGTAAGAGTGGAAGGTGTACTAATTGTGAAAGTTATTACTGTAAGAAATTTTCCTGTGATATTGCAAATTCCTTCTTGTGTAATGATTGTGGCGATAGTAGTGACAGTGACGGTAGTGATAATGAAGGTGCTGCTGATGATGATTGTTGCTATGAAGATCCATCGGATTGCTATATGATATACAAACATGACCACTCCGTCAAAGCCAAAATCCAACCATTGCATGATCTCTATCTCAATGCACCATCAAAATATGGACTAAAAATCAAAGATTACATGAAATTAACCGACAGAGAAGCATTAGAACTACAAAAGAATCTCGGTGGTATATCATTATTTCATATATTTGAAGTGATTATGTTTAATGGGATTGAGGATAAGAATCATCCATTATACAGTGATGGTTTGAAAGTAGAAGGGCATGATAAAAGTCTCATCCTTAGTGGTATGGAGACAATCATACAGTTAATGATTACACAAGATCATGCCGGGAGACTAGTAAATGAGCATCTACATTCAAATGATATTCAAGATTTGGTCAAACAACGTGATGACATTGAGAAAAGCCACACAAAGCATATCGGCACAGATCTTCGTTTAATCTTCATCCGACCATCCCCCCATCCAAAGATTCCAATGCCATTATCTCTGAGGGAGATTATAATGCATCATGGTATTGATACTTCATCTTGGCCGCCTATAGTTGATGATAGTGACAAGAGTAAAGGTTATACTGTGAACAAACATACAAAGTTTTATGCTTATACTCCATTAACATATGATATGCATTATGACACGTTGCATAGTAAAGGGAAATATTGGGTAGATCTATACGACAGGCCAAAGGGTTATGAGGTATATGGACCTACATTCTACAGTATCAAAGAACATAAGAAGGCGTACAAGAGATTGTTAAAGAACATAGACATATGCCGAACGACTGTACAATCGAAAAAGCTTCCTCAATTCAACGGTGTCTTTTGCCGATATGACGCAAATGAAAGTGTGTTATTCAAGGCCCTTCAGGAGATTGAGGAACTGAATCATCTTATTGAGGCTTACAAGGGTATTGAAGTACCCGATGATCGAATGATGACGAGACTACTTATTCACAGAACCGATGCAAAAGTCTACCGTACTGATGGGGGTTTGACATACCTATGTAAGTATGCAAGTATCTATATATTGAAACTGTGCCAGCCATTACCAATACTATATCTCACACACGCTTTCTCTTGTTAATCAATCAACACAGATTCGAGGAATGAAGACTGTCAAGTCTCTATCAGTCAAGTCCATTCACCGCCGGGAATTGCTGCCAAGCCGTATTCATTGATCAATCCACCATCAAAGTGGATTAATGGGTTCACTTTACAAGAAAATCAAGAACAAGATGATGTTAACATAGAGCTTGAGAGCTCGGTAACATTCACACATGTGCTACTTGATCCTAAGGGGATTGACGAGAACAAACAAGTCAAAATTCCAAGGGAGATGTTTGGTACTATTCTTCCTGCCGGCAAGTACAGACTATACTGTCTCAATAACACACATGGCTCACCACAAGGATGCACGTTTCTGAAGAAGGCTATGATGCTTATTAAGTTCGGAATCCGACATCTACAACGACAAGGTCTCGGCGCTGAGTTTCATTCAGAAAAAGAGCGATCTAGTGCTAGAAATGAGGAAACACGAGTACAGTCGACTAGAGATACCTTACTAGGTGAAGAAGCTATCTCGTGTCTCTCGTCAGCATACTATGCTAACGATATAGATCGTTTTATCAATGACTTGGCAGATAGGATAGTAAAGAGAGAAGGAGCAATGTGGTTGCGAGACCCAAGCAAGGACGACAAATCTTCTGTGTATAGATCAAAAACTGAGGTTAACAACATACTTGACAACATGGAAGTGTTTAACTGTCCAGATGAAGACAGTATTTGTGAGAAGTTGAAAAAGAAATGTCATGAGAAGTTCGATGAGAAGGATAATGCTTATTGGCAGCAGCAGAAACGAAAGGCAGAAGGGGTAACACAAAGGGCAGAAGAGGGAGGGAACAAAAGGAGGAAGACTGATAAATAGAGGGTATGAAATGAAATGTGTGTTAGTTTATAATGCATAATTGAGTATAGTGAATGTTTGCCGTGAATGCACTGATGAGCCATCCTCAAAAGTATCATACAACTCATTAAAACTCTTACCTAGCAGAATTAAGGATACACGACGGTTGTAATACTCGATTTATATCTCCAGTTGTCATCTCCAGAGATTCGCCATAGATGACAGTAATGAATGATTCTCCCTTGTCAGTGCCTTCCTTATATCCATGTCCACGAGGGTAATTCTTTGGAATGATAGGCGTCGGTACACCTTCATCAAAGTGAAGCATTCCTGAAAACGCCTTTCCAAAATCAAATAACCACCGACCTCCTCCAAGATCATGAATCTCATCTGCAGCAATCCTTTCCATTGGTAGAATTGGAGGTATTTCTGATGGAACAAGCTTGCCAATTGGTGCAGCAAAGTTGTCGTATGTTCTGAACTTCTTTGATGTTTGTTGTTTGGCTTTCGCTTTGATGGCAATTTCTTCTCGTCTATCTTCTGTCGTAATATCAGTATGATACTTGATAGGATAGACTGATCGCTCTTCGCCTCCTGACGACATCATGTCAACATCTACTATCTCTCCTGTAAACAAATCTGATTCGCGAATATGCCCTCTTCTCACTCTCCATTGAGTATTCTGCTCACTACCCTCCTGCGTTGGCAAAACGATACTAACATTGCCTTTTGATGTTGTAAGGTATAGTTGAGCTATCACTGTTGCAGGACCCCGAGGTAGTAAATTGAACTTTACAATACTCGACTCCAACGGTCTATGATCCCACCATCCGGATCCGACGGTAATTTCAATCACATGCGAGTTATCTTCACTAGCGAATATGAATGGAGTGACATCAAAGCCACGATACATGACACGCTGTGTGTAGTCTGTAAAGGGTGGGTCTATCGGACCTGAAGGAGATAAAGGCACTCCGTCCACACTAACACGAAACGATCCTAGTCCTGACACTACCAGTAATACAGATGTTAATGGGTCATCTTCGTCATTCATTATTGATTCAAACTCTTGAGCTGATATTTGACCTCTAAATACTGGCAAGGAATGCCGTTTCTTCCATCGATCACAATCATCAGGTATTTCGTCCCTCTCTTCTTTACTAAATGTTTTCATATCTACCGGATGAACGATCCAATCGCCCTCCCAATCACTTTCAGAAGCAGGCCCAACAGCAAACTTTGACCACGACGATGTATGAGCCGCATGTGCAATATCCCACAATGTTACTTTCCATTTGATAATATCACCTGGTTTAAGTAGACTGTCATCAGGCCATGATATAGAAAACGGAAGCTCATCGTCAACTTTGATCTTAGTTGAATCCCAAAGTACTGTACCCGAAATACCACTACGTCGTGCTTCTATCCGATATGCAGTTACTTTAGCAGCATGTTCAACTAATGAATCGATCTTTGGTTTCTGTCTCCATCTAAATTTTATATCTGTAGGCAACACTACTGGAAGGAAATCTTCCGATACAGTTGCAATTGATGCATGTTTGGATAATGGTTGCATTGGTTTACCCGGAGCAGTTGGTTTTAGATGATTAACACTCAAATCAAATGGTATAATTGATCCACTAGTTGATGATGAATCAAAGTTCTTGTTGTCTTCTTCTTCGTTTTGTTGTTGTTTTTGACCACTATCATCATCCTCTTCTATTATATCATCATCGTCATCGGTATATTCATCGTCATTATCCGACAATAGACCTAAGGTAGTTGTGTAGTTGTTAGTTGAAAGTGAACCGCATAATACTACATACATATGAATACATCGCATTCTCACCTGGCCACAGTCCAACCATTTTGACAACATCAACAGCTTGTTGCATACCTTGTTCCAAGCTTTGTAGATATCCCGTATCACTTCCATCAATATCATCAATAGCATCACCTGTATTAACAAAGGCGGCATACTCACCCCCTCCATCTATACTTTGCACAAGCTTCACATGTTGCCATATCAATATAAATGATGATGATATTATAGTAAATGACAATATTAGTAGAGATGTCCTTCGTCCTGTTTGAGCTCGGGAAGGTTGACGACGTTGTTGTTGTGTTTGTCTATTGTTGTTAACCATAATAATATCTTCTTATATATTATGCATCATTGTACATACAATATCTAACCGACGACTCCAACTCTTCATTTGTATTTGTTATAACACATTATGACGCACTGTTCATATATATTATTAATTAATATTCCCCCCTATATATATATATATATATAATATAATAGTATGTACGTACAATCATGAGACAAGCATGCATCTCAGCATCTCCCTCTTTATGTCGCGATATCCCTTTGTCTGAATACCACCACCAATAGAAATAAAATAATCGAGTTGCATCAATGATGGTTTAGTTTATTAATTAAGAAGCTTATTCCATATCACTGATGAAATCCCTTTTGAGCTGTTCTGTGCAAGGAGGGAAGCAAGTATGGAAGCATATACGAAATACGAAGCGTATCCTTACTTTTGCAAAAAAACAACAACAACAACAACGCAACAACAAAAGAGCACTTACATAATATACTATCATTCATTGCCTACTTGACCTTTGGATATAACACAGTACTGCGGGGGTATTAAATAAGTAAAAGAAGAAGTAAAAAAACAATGCCTCAATTAGGAGGAGGCACACCTCGTAGACGACGAGGAGGCCAATCAACTACTTCATTATACACTTACTTTTTACAAGGGTTTGGTATTCTATTACTGCTATATTCGGTGGGTATAATAACATGGCAACATTATCATTTTGTTAATATTGGTGTATTTGATGTAGGTAGTATCATTTCGAGTACGAAGGAGGCATTTATTACAGATGGTAAAAGTGGATCAAGTAGGAGGGCTGTTGCAAATGAAGATAATAATAGTGGTGCAATATCAAGTGGCGGTGGCGGTGTAATGAGTTGGATATCCAATTCATTGCCTGATATTTCTACAGCAGATGATAATGATGATGAAAAGGAGGAGAATGGGGCTATCATACCTGTAGATTTGAGTATTAACTTTCTCAAGGTTATAGAAATTGCTCCTGGTGCACCACCTCATCCACCAACTGCAGACTCGGCATCTAAGGTACGAACATCTGAAGACTTTTTACCAATAGTTACTCCGTCTGAGATACAATTTCGATGGGCGCATCAATCAAAAGTTGGATCAAATGTTGATGATACAAGTTCAATCCAAGCATATAGGATACATGTACGCCAAGTTGGAAGTAAACGATTAGTTTGGGATTCAGAGAAACGTTCTATTAATCTTGGAGATAGTATTCCCAATTCAGTAGGGTGGGGTAGTGCATCATCTCCAATTGTTGGTCAAATATTAGAATGGAAGGTACAGGTATGGGATGCTAATAATCAACCAAGTTCATCATCATGGTCTAAGTTTGCTGTTGGTCCAGAGATTGAGTCAGAATGGAAGGGGAAATGGATTGCCCATCCATCTGATATGGATACATTCAATTTAAAGAAGAATGGTAATTCAAAAGATGGATGTAGTCTATGGAAGAAACGTCGTCCGCTACCACTATTCCGAAAAAGGATATTAGGAGAAGAGTTAGATGATGAAGAAGGAGGTACAATATCATCAGCATTGTTGGTAGTGTCAGGTTTGGGATCGTTTCGTGCAAGCTTTAATGGCATACCCCTTACTACTTCAGGACCAATCGATCCACCATTCACAGATTATTCAAAAAGAGTATCCTATCGTGGATTTGATGTTACATCATTTATAACAACTGGCATGGTAGTAGAATCTCATGTCATAGGTGTGACAATGGGATCTGGGTGGTGGGATCATCGTCCCGTGAGTGGAATGGCTAAACCACAACTCCTCCCTCGTGGTCCTGCGACTGTTATTGCACAGCTTATTATCACATACTCTTCTGGTAAGACTCGTGTCGTTGGTGAAACTGGCGGTGGGGATACTAATCAATGGCAAGTATCCCGTGGATATATTCGTGAATCAGATTTGTTCACAGGAGAGATGGTAGATTTGGGAGTGTTTGCAGATATGGAAGGTTGGGATACATCAAAGGAATGGAGTGCCAGTATCGATATCATCTCATCAATACCCAACAATGATCCGTATCAGGAGATTAATAAGTGGATTCAACCCGTTGAATATTACACAGAAGTAACTGGCGAGGAGCGGAAACAAGAACTGGCAGTAAAAGCCAAGGCATTGAACAGGGCTGATGCGAAAAAGTTCCCTAAACATGACACTTTTGCTGCACCAATTGGCAAGCTTATTCCATCAGAAATACCTCCAATTCTACCAATGGAAAGGATTGCTGCCGACGAGATTCGTGATCTTGGGGGAGGTCGATGGCTGCTTGATTATGGAAAGGCGTTTTCAGGAATGCTCCACTTTGATGAAGGTGTACCGACACCCATTATTCCTGACGATCAGAAATACCCTCGTGCTCATGGATTCAAAGCTGGTACTGACAAAGGAGAATCATTCATTACTGTCATCTATGGCGAATCTCTCGAGATGACAACTGGTGATGTAAACCGCGTTTTGACTGCAGGGTTAGGGTGAGTAATGATACTTGATCTCTTTCTAGTATATGTGTGTTATGTAGATCTCACAGCAGTTGTTGTTACTCAAAACAAGGCTGCATGATGGTGGTCCAAGACACGTTTCAAAGAAAGAAGGACACACGCGGAACTCATACTGTTTTCCTGACGATCATGATGCCATTTTATCCCAGAAAGATGTGTATATTGTCTCCAAGTCTTCAGATAAAGCTGCTTTTGCTCAAGCAAGACAGTCACACTTCACAACACACTCATTCCGATTTGCAGAAGTCTGTTGTTCGGCTGAACGGCCAAAAAATGCCCATGCATTACTTTATCGAACCGCTGTCGATGAATGGGGCACCTTCGATAGCAGCAATGTAATCATCAACGGTGGATATGAGCTTGTGAAGAATGCCATGGCGAGTAATATGCTAAGTGTTCAATCGGATTGTCCTCATCGTGAGAAGCTGCCATACGGAGGTGATTTGGTAGCTGACAGTCCGGCGGCTATGCACATGTATGATATGAGTTCATTCTACAAAAAGACAGTAAATGATTGGTTAGATGCGCAGTGGGATAATGGAGCTTATACTGAAACATCGGTTTGGCAAGATTTGAATGATTATGCTGGTATTGGCCACGGAGCAGGTGAGACAGTTTGGGCTACGGCACCTCCTGTTTTGACAGTCAGGCATATGCAACACTATGGTGATGAGTCACTTCTTAAATATTCTCTATCTAGTCATGTGAAATGGATTGATTTTCTTGATAAGTATTTCGAAGCTGGTATGCATGAAAAGGGTTATGACGATGAGCTGGACTCATATAACGGCCAGAAGAGTGGATTAGGTGATTGGCTTGCTATGAGAAGTCGTGATACATACTTAACTCATACCGCTTTCTACATGGCTGCTGGACGGTGTGTTGCCTATATTGCACGAGTGGTTGGTTCAAAGGAATTGGAAGAGAAGGGAATAGCGCTTGCCAAGAAAATACAGGACAGAATAGTACATCTCTACTTGAAGAATGGTAAGGATAATTTTGACTTCCCTAAAGGATCTACCAGCCATACTCCTGGTCCAGAGATGAGCCTCTTCTCCAAAATAGTACCTGGTGAGAAGAGATGTGTTGTATTGAAGAATTGGTTTCAAAGATCTGGCCATACTTGGCCTGGTGACGAAGAGCGGAGATTTTTAGCAGCTGTTTCGGAGGAGGATAAGAACATAATGGTTAAAACTGGAGAACTTACCAAGAGAGGAAATGACTGGGCAATGGGTTGGTCTCAATGGCAAGGTTTCAACGAGGGGATATTTGCAATCCGATACTCAATGAAGACTCTTTCAGATATGGGATTTCACAACGTTGCAGTGAGGAAGGCTGCGGGCTTTGGATTTGCAACGCCAGAATACATGATGAGGCATAATGCAACGACAATGTGGGAGTCTTGGTGGAGATCAGAGGATTTGTATTCACGCAATCATCCAATGTTGGGAGCTGTGGCTGAATGGATGGCATCTTCAGCTGCAGGCATATCTCACTATCCTACAACTACAGGCTCAAGAAAGATGCTATTCTGGCCGCGCTTTCCCAAGTCAGCCACTGAATTGGAATACGCAAGTGCTACTCAAGGGACTATCACAGGTGACTACTCGATAGCATGGAGATTTGAAGACTTGCCAGCTGATAAGAGTGAATATACTTCCGCAATTGTTAGTGTGCGGGTGAGATTTGTGGTACCTCCCAATGGTGAAGCAGTCATTCGCCCTCCAATAATGACATCACCACTGACAAGTGCTATATTAAGACAGGCTACAGTGAACCCAGATCTAATCAATGCAAGGGTGTTGGCCAACAAGGAATGTGAACAGCGTAGAAAAGATCGTTTGGGCTTTCCATATTCTTGGGAGTACGATAGATTCAAAGAACAGTGGCACAGACATGAAAGTGGCAAATCCATTGGTACACCCTGTGAAAGCTTTTTGTTTCACTCAACACTTAGTGAAACGAAATGGGGTAGTGATATGGACCTGACGTCTCAATTTACGGAGAGAAGGGATGTTCCAATCAGGCCTGGGTTGTATGAGGTTGTATTTACTAACTGGAAGTTAGAGCAGGAGGTAGAAGGCACAGGTCGTATTGGCAATATACCCGAGTACTTCAAGTTAGATGCTGATAAGCTCGGTCCCTACTGCCAAGATAGTAGTACGTCTGATTGGGATATTAATGACGCTACACATATAATATAAGCTATCTTATGCAAACAACTACTTAGGCCGGGCGTTAGTTGCATTGCGCCCTTTATGTCCATGGGCAATTAGTTACCACTCTAGAAGGTTCTAATACGATATGGTACGGGATACCTAATATTATAATAACTAATTGTTACACAAATCCTGTACTATCAATCTATCAATCCCTCTTGTACGCCACTCTGTGTACTTGAGCCGCTATCTCCCTCTGACCACTCTTCATTTCATTTTGCCTCTCGTGATAAGCTCGTAAAGTATTTGAATATTCATCTTTTGTAATGAATCCTCGTCTAAACCCATTCTTAATACAGTCCAAAGAATCTTTCTCTCCAGCTCTAGCCGCAATTATCATATGCTTCTTTGCCCGCTGAATATTTCCAGCCTCATACTCGAATGATCCAAGATTATGCCTTGCCTTCACATTCCCAGCTATAGCGGCAAGTTCGTGGTAATGTTTGGTCTTCTTGATATCCACTTCTACGCCACTTCCAAGAGCATAGGCATCAGCACATCCAAGCTCACCCGCCTTGAGATATAACTCGTTAGCCTTATGATAATCTTGTGCCAAACCCCTTAGTCCATTATTATATGCATAGCCAAGAAAATTAAATGAGTAAGCATTACCACTGCCCATTAGTTTCTTTACTCTTTGGATGCATTCTTCGTCTGACCTAGCTGGCGGAGTCCTACAAAATGCACATAAATCTTTTCCTTCACATTTTCATAGCATAAATACAACCATTACAGATAGTCTTTCCACAACATGATTCGAAAACTACTTGGTTTCTATCCAGCGGTAATGGTTGCATACAAATGGGACATTCTTCTGATGGCGGAGGCTCTGTAAACAGCTGTTCATCATACAACTCGGCCACTCTTCTCTCACATTTCTTCTTGTGTTTTGTTCGATGTTTCTTTTTGCATGCTGCATTGCAATACTTGACTGATTTACATTTGTTACATGTGTTCATATCATCATTATTTCCCTCTTTGCCGCAACTGGCACATACACTATCATTGAAATCTTCTGTAATATTATTGACATTATTACTTTGTTCACATGATGTGCACTCTTTTTTATTCAATGTTATCTCCTCACTACCACCACCGCACTGATCATCATCATTAGTAATAGTATCCGACTTCATATTAAGCTGGTGGAGGCCCGATAGATCTACACCGTGTCATTAGCAGTTATTCATATTTTTCTTCTAACTAGGTAAATTAAGAGAAGAACCACTGGTATCCTTTCCAAAAGCCCGATGATTCAACTTGTTTACCATAAAACGTTGTATCGTAATATGATGAGTTTAAGGATGATATACCACCCTACGTAGTTAAGATACATCATCGTAGCAGTTGGCATTGGAGATGTTAATTTTGTTATCACATACATCAATAAATTATTGCAAAGGAAACATAAAACATCAAATCTTCTTGTTGTTCTTGCTATCTTCATTACTATTAGTTGATTGCTGTTCAAAGTCTTCTTCATTTGCATACTATAATAGTATAGAGAAGATGATGATGACAGCATCATCCAAGCAATATACTTCATGTCTCGGCTTTGTACACAAAACATCATGTGCATTAATGGCATCTAATAATAGTTATAAATCATACTCAAATATCAAAGTTAGAAGATTAATATCATCATCCGAACAATGGAGATATAAAAGAAGATCTAAATCATTATTCAATACACACAATATGCAACAATCTTCAACGTCAGAATCTGTGCCACTGCCGCAATCTACTGATATCACAAATAATGTCAAATCTAACGATGGCTTACAACAACATGATACACATCTTTGGTTCACTCAGATGTTACCTGAGGGTTGTTGTGTTGGTGTTTGTACAACTAAACCATCCTCTTCTGATATACCTATACTATCAGACATGATTATTGAGGACTTGCCAAGTCTCAATTCAACAACATTTCTACATTCAGATGAATACTCCTGGGGTCAGAGTAATATAGCTTCAGATTCATCTCGAACATCATACTACTTGGGACGTACAGCCATTAGATTATCTATCAATACTTTAATAAGGAATAGAACAATGGACCAAGAGACTGGACAAGAATTGAATTACAATAGTAATAATGCATTCTACTCTCAACTAAATGATCAAATTGAATCAACAGCGATACGGAAAGATTATTATGGACGTCCTATTTTACCTGAAATAATATTAGGATCGATTAGTCACAAGGGGAATTATGCTGTTGGATTATCTAGATTTTGTTCCTCTGACGAAGAGCTGAATGCTGTAGACATGAATGCATTGCAATGGAGAGAAGAGTGTCTGATATCTGATGATGATGATGATGAAACTTCTGAGGATACAGAGATAGATGATGCTTCTTGCTCGTCCTCAACAACTACTCGGTCTGTTCGAGGAATTGGTATTGATTTAGAATTCATAGATATCAAGAGAGGGAAAAGAATAAAGAAGAGGGTTCTCACTGAAAATGAGCAGAAAGAGTTGGGTCAATTAGAGGTAAGAGATACACACCGTCATGTACACACATTGAGTGACCTATATCATGCAGCGACATCGTTTGCTATTTCAATGCTTGTCCTTATGTTCATTTTCTACTGTCATACTATCTCTAGTCAATCGGCATATCAAGAGAGGAAGAAGTACTGCTAAGATTTAGTCTTAAAGAGAGTATCTATAAAGCTATGCATCCTACCCTATGTCAGTACGTTGGTTTTAAGGAAGCTGAAATTACTCCTCACGCTAATGGCACTGCACAAGTTACTTTGAATTTAACAAGTGGAGCTCATGAAAAGTTGGGTATAGTTGTACAAACTGCATCATGGAAGAAGATGGGAGAGTACTTCCTCACGAGCGCATCTGTTTGAGCTCTGGTAAGATGCATGTGTATATTTTAATATGTTTAATAGAAAACTATTGAATACAAATCATTTACTACTTTGGTGCATCTATCACATCTTGCGGTGCTTGCACTAGTTCTATCAACACACCTTCACCTCCGAATGGAGATTTTTCATTTCCTTTTGGATGGATAAATGTAACATCATGTCCGGATGCACCCTTTCTTATCTTCAATATGAAGAGAAAGAAAGAGATGTTGACATTAGTAGACTCAAATTTGTGAACAAGTATACTAAACCAATAATAGATACAAATGACTTACGCCACCAGGAGTGAATCTCACACCAACACTTTGCATCCACTTAACAGCTTTCGGTAGATCATCTACCCATAATCCAATATGATTTAATGGTGGAATATGTACCTTTGGAGATTTCGTTTCATCCAGGGGCGTCATTAAATCGATTTCAACAGTTGATAATGGATTATCATTTTCTTCTTTGCCTAGTAGTAATATATTTTCATCAACATTCTCTTTTGTACTCTTATATGCACCAATCTTTGTTACACCAAGTATATTTGTCCATAAATGTGATAGAGATGATTTATTGAGAGAGCCGATTGCAACTTGTTGTAAACCGAGTATTTTGAATGGTCTAGTATGATATTGATTTGTTGCTGATGTTGATGTTGTTGTTGATGAAGCAAATGATTTAGAGAGAGTAAATGGTATTCTTTGATTGAAGAGAGATGGAAGAATTCGAGGAGTTATTGATTTTGTTGCTCGATATCGTATACATAATCTACCTCTGATCATCGCTGCCTTCAAGATGGATGCGGTCATTATTCGTCCTCTTATTGTACCTAGGACTATAATTTTGTGCTATGATACGTATACTTATATCAATATTCAGTCTCCTTGAGTATATCTGCGGAACATTACCAAGAGAAGTATAAGTACCTAAAAAGACTATTGCAGTGCCGGGCTTTGTGCTAGAATCATAGGAGATAAGTACGATACGATAGATAATAGTCGAGATAGCGATAATCTCATGGTCATGGTATCTCCCCTTGGGTTTCTCTTTACTAGCTCAAGTATCCACTCAAGCCTTTATTGGGCTTCATTTCTGATATATATCTCTAGAGGTAGGTTGTTGGGCTCGCATTATACAGCTTAAGCTATAAAAAAACCATATTGATACATATGAAGATGAATAGTCTATACTTCATTGCAATGCTTCTGCTTTTTTCAGCAATACAACAACAACCATCAACTGCTTTTTATGATAGTAGTAGTGATCCAAACAAACGATGGGATACATTCTTCGAATCATTAGCCGAACAAGGTTCATCTAAATGGGGAAACTATATATCCACATCATCATCACCACTAACTTTATCACAAATACAACAACAGACTAATTCACAAGTAGACGAGGTGAATTTTACAAAAGAAATACTAGCCTTTGTACTTGGTGGTGCAGTGCTAGTTCAGCATGCGGCGGTACTTGCCTTTGGTGGTACATTTATAATTACATTAGGTAGTATCGCTACGGTTATATTTGATGATAATACCGAGAACCTCTCTTTGATGGATGACGATGCAACAGTTGAATATTCAGGAGAACAGGTTGTTGAAGGTGATGGATGTGATTTCAATGGAAAGAATATTGAACTATATGATATGATGTTGGAAAAGAAACTATCATCAGAAAAACTTAATGAAGACTTGTATCAATTAAACGAGCTTAGAAAATGTTATATATATGGTTCACCAGAGAGTGACAAACAGTTAGACTTTGCTCAGCATGGCTATAAAGATGCGATTTGTATTGCAGACGAAGATACTGAGCTTTATACTACATTATCTGAAGAAGAGTTAGATGATGCCGGATTATTGATTGATATAGAGAAACATCATTCTGCGGTTGAAGATGATATTCCAACATTAAACATTCGATTGGACAAAATCGATCCATCGGAAAAACGAGTAGAGGTCGTTTGGTATGATAATGGTGGTGATAAAGCCATTCAACACTTCAACACAGACGCAAAAAGTCACCATCGCAAACAATCCAAGCCACCGAATGAGCAATGGGCTACCCTCACTGAGGCTGACAAAGATGGGGCACTTTTACTATCGCAATCGTTCAAAGCAGCATCTACTGCACTTGGCGTCGTAGGTGATGGAGTTCGGTTCGTTGGGGAGACATCTGCAGCTACTGTAGGGGGCGTGGCTCGATTAGCTGGAGGAACTGTAAGACTATCGGCATTGGCTGTTGGTAATCTAGGTGAGGTTCTCTCTAGTGGCAATAGTGAGGAATCTGAGAAATCAACAAGAAAGATTAAACGTCAAGTGGCTGGATATAATGTGAAACTCATTGGAGATGCTCTAGAGCAAGTAGGAGATTCACTCCTCCTCGTAGGATCAGCAACTGAACGAGTTGCCTTCGCTACTTCAGGTGTTGCTGAGGGATCTATTAGGATACTTCAGGACTTGTAAGTGCATATCTGTCGAGTATAATATTATCTCAACATAGCTCTCATTTTCCTTTGTTTCATTAAGTACCTCGAGCATGTCAGATATGTTCTCAAAAGAAAGTCGGAGGGAAAGTAAAATGGCAATACCTTCCCGAGATGATAAATTAGAAGAAGAGACAGTAATTGTAGACGTGTTATCAACCAGTGAAACAATAGACCGTTTGGTGGTTGAAGAAGATTACAGTGAAGCTGCTCTGGAGGAAATGAATCAAATTGCAACACAAAGTGATACTGTATCATTTGACAAAGAACTAGTAGAAATACTCCATTCAATGTCAACTTGGATTATTCAAAACTACAACATTATAATTGCAGATACTGCAGGTGTTCCATCAATTGCGGTTGAAATGTTGGGAGTATTCCTCCTCTGTTTCTTGGCATCTCTTTATATACTATCACCATTAAAGACTAAGAAGCCAGCCCACAATACTGCCCAGAGACCAAGGAGTATTATCTTTCACAACAATAGAACAAACAATGCAGGAAAGTCCGCGTTTGTACTTCTTTATCATATGTTTTCGTGTGTCCAATAAAACTTTCGGTGATTTGGTTCAATTGAACTTAGTTTGCCTTTATCTGATTGTCTTTGCAAGCCACAAGTTCTAACAGAAGTTATATTTTTACTCTCTTTCATCATCATAAATCGTGATAACGCGCATCTTCCAGAGGTGGTTCCTCTACATAATGATTCTGATGATCATAGCAGTATCACGAATGGATCTACAATGAAGAACGCTCCAACTGGACTTGACGGCGAACAAGTTGATCTTTCACCTAGTCTAGTGAAGAGATTACTTCATGTTATCTACCTGTGTATGGTGATGCCAATCAAGCTTGCTCGATTCATCTTGATCACAATATGGAATCTTATCTTCGACAAGAAGACATTGTTATTAGTATTTCATCTCTGTGGATGGTTATTCCTATCGAGGGTTTCCCAATATAAAGCATCGGTCATCCAAAGGTAAGTGAGGGATGTCTGGTTCGTGTCTTTGTCTTGCTTCAGACTCTATTCTAATCCAAAACAACATACTTATAGAAAGTCAGAGCTATTAGGGTATCAAATGGTAATACAATCAATCGGTAATTCTTCACCAACCATTATTGAATCGGCAATTTGGCTAAACACAATACTCTTCAAACTCTGGCGCGTACAATCAGGGGGATTAGAACCGATCCTTTCTGCTGCTGCTAGTTCAAGCTTGGCTGAAGCGTTAAAGCAGCCTTATACACGTCCCAGTGCGGTTGCATATGTATCACTAGAATCATTCACGTTTGGGAGTTCTCCTCCCGCAATCTCACGTATAGAAATAAAAGGCGTTGTTGAGAATGTAGTGCTCTTGGAGGTAGATGTTGGGCTGTTAATGAATGACGCGTCTCTTATATTAGAAATCAAACCATCACAACTTGAGTATAGATCGCTGGCATCAACACGAGTGTCAATCAATTCGTTTGATGCCACAGCTACCCTCAACCTGGCTGTCAAGTGCTCACAAGAGTATCCATATATCTCCTTCTTGTCTGTATCACTGGTAGAGATTCCTGATTACAATTTAAGGATTGAACCTCAGAGTGATAGTGGTCTGAAAGGTATTGATCTAGGCTCATTCCCTGTAGTTTCGCGATGGATCAAGAGCTCCATTAATTCAGCCTTATCAAGTTATTTGACACCGCAGCACATCTCTATCGATGTACTTGCTTGGCTAAGAGAAGATGATGAAATTGTAACATACATTGAAGGATAACTGATTGCTAAGGTAAGGATTTGACCCTTAGATTGATGGTAGTTGTGGCATACATTTGAGGCTGCATTCCCCTTTTTATTGCTGCTTTTTGTAAAGTTGAGAATGAGGTTAGAGAATATATAGTTGATATGGAATGTGATATATTAGAAGAGAGTGTTCCAGTAACTGTTGGTGTGGGGAGCGAGGAATATCTTGAGGAGAACGGTGGGGATTATGATGATGATGAATACGACGATGACACAGCAATAGTAGATGATGCTGATGACTACTATGATGATGATGAATATGATTATTAGCCAAGCTACTTTTCTAAACTTCATCTCTTGTCTAAACTTAAGGTAAGCTCTTTACTTTACTTTCACTTGTGGTCAATCATGCCGTTTCTCATTAGTATTACTACATAGATGATGGTGGAATTGTGACATACATTTGAGGCTGCATTAAGAATTGAAATAATTGCACAACACCCCTTCAACCCAAGAAAAAAGATAATTTCCATCAGTCACCCTTCTTCATTCTAAGAAATATCCTCGACTAACAAAGTCGAAAATCATCAAATACACAGACAACACTCTAGAGAGCTTACAACACTACTCAACAACACATCCTCTTATCAAGCACACAATAACACACAATAAAAAGATGGTGACGACTCTAACAACAGCAGGCAAACGCCTTATCGAGTCGGATGTTAAGGTTATCTTTTCATGTCTAAAGAAGGTAAGTACAAAGTAATAATTATTAAGCATGTGATGTGTACACATTGTTTATTACCACCACTAATGAACGACAACCTCTTCATCATCTCCACCAATTCACCACAGAATGAACTACCACCTAAAGACTTAACATTCTCAATCATTCGCATTCCCAATGATGGTCAGAAACTATCTCCTCCATCTCTTGAGCTTGACGATGGGCTTTACATTTTACTCCGTTCACAATCAAAGACTAAGCTCGCAACCATCCCGTCTAATCTCCGTTCCTTAACTTTACTTACTGGTGATGACTTGTCGGAGATTCCTCATTGTCCTTGGTCGTTATCAGGGCCACAATATCCACGCCGTGCGGGTGAGAGAGTACAGCAACGATATTGTTATCCGAGGGGAGTTGGAGAGTATAGCAATGGCAAGGGCGGATCAATGTGGACTGTCGTTAATAAGAAGGGTCAAGAGGATATTGATTGTCGACTTCTGCATGTCTACCATTCCAGTAAGAGGGCAGATAATGCAAAGCCCAAGGCTAAACGTGGACGTGGTAGACCCAGAAAGGAGGAGAGCAACAATATTGCTTCTACTAATACGGCTCATACCTCAGTTGGTACACGCAAATCAAAACGCAAGAAGAGTCAAGCTGCCAGTACCTTCCACCAAGACGATGAAGAGAATGATAGGAAGAAGATGAAGATTACTACTTCATCACTTGAGCAGTCTTCCAGCTTGATGAAAGGTGATTTATTAAAGTCTCCGAACAACTCATTCGACACCACCAACAACAACAACAATCATATGAATGCCAATTTGGACTTTACTGGTAACATATTTGATACTACTACTACTACCAACACCACATTCATGCCAGTTCAAAATGAAGTAATGATGATGAACAATCCTGCATTCAATAGTGCTGCTGCCGCCGGAGTAGTCCCTGGCTATTACGGACAATATGCTGCTGCTGCCGCTTCTCATCATGCGGCTGCTAACTGTATTACATATCCTCCTCCTATCTTTGGTGGGGGTAGTAGAAGTGCTGCATATCCTAGTGGTGATTATTGGACGATGAGTAGTAGAGCACCGTCCATTCCTGAACTTGCATCCTCATTCGAATGGCAGCAGCTGCAGCAGCCTGGCGCAGCCTCTACAACAATTTCAAGTGTGGACGAATTCTCTAAACGGCTCAAGGATGTGGAAGCTCAGTTGACGAGCGATGTTGAAGGTTCCAAGAGTACTGATCAAGTCCTCAAGTTACATCTACTTCAACAGTGGGCAAAGGGTATTGCTCAGAAGCCTCTTCAACCCAGCAAGTCGTCGCTGGCCGAGTCAAAGACTGAGGTTGAATTGTCTAGCCAGGTAGTGGATGATGCTAAGTCTGTACTGCCAATGGAGATAACGGAGAAGAAAGATCAAGCCGATGAACAACCAATAAAGTTGGAAGCTAGTAATGAAGATATTTGTTCAACAACAGAAGTAGTTCTCAAGGAAGCTAGCACTGCCTTGGCAAAGACAAACCTTAATGAAGTCGTGAAGACGAGTAACAACTTTACTGATTGAAGAAACTCCTTGGTATTTCCAGTTCTCATCCTAAAGCACTGTTGTTCTTCTTTATTGTGGGTTTGTAATGTGACACGGCACGTGTTAGTTTATATCTGTGGCACTGTGAATGCTAGTATGAAATGATTCTGTTATAATGCTATGAAATAATAGACAGATCAAACACTACTAAGATGAGATTCCACTCTCTATTAAGTACATGTTTCCAACAACAATAATTTTAATTTGTTTGTACATTTAGTTGATTCTTACACTCATGCAATGTCCATCAATCAGCTACTACTCTTCCTGTTTAATCCCAACATACCAATGATAACTGTTGCCGCCAGTGCAGTATACAGCTGGAGTGGTGATCCCCACCAAGGTGTTGGGCGTTGTGCTTCAAGAGCTCTTCTGTCCTCATATTGCCTATCAGGATGATGAAAGTTGTAAAATAATCTCATTAAGTTCCTTTCAAGCATTGCCACTGTAACCTTTCCTACCATGGGTATATACTGAACTCCCTCGATTTGTAATATCTCATCTTCATTGACATTTTTGTAGGAAGCAACATTGACAACTGTTGTGTGCGGTTGGATCCATTCAGTTGGTAGGCGGTAGTTTTTGGTTGGTACACCCGTTACAACAATATTCGACTGGTATAAATATGGTAGATATGAAAAGAGAGTATACAAAATACGTGAGGAAACCAATTCAAGATGAACTTTGCACGCACATGGAATGAGTTATTGTCCGAGATTACTCACCTTGCGAACACATGATTCTGGTGTCTCTCCTTCACACTTGTGTAACTTGCCTCCCCTGAAGAGATAAATTGAATCAATATCAATCGAATACACATCGGCGCCATCATTTGCCAACATCGCGGCAAGTGGCCTTCCAACAATTTCACTCCGATTGATTATAGTTACAGTCTTACCCTCCATGTGTCTACCAATAGGCTTGGACTTGTCATAGCATGTGGGTAAACTATCCAATATCTTAACAACACTTAATGCTGTACATGGTAAAACACATTTCTTCGTATTGGTAGGAAAATCCACATATCGTATATTCCTGTATTATGAACATAATATGCCATATTAATGTTAGTGCACATGATGTGTACAAACAAACCAAATTAATATTGCAACATCACAACAAATACCAAACTATCTACTCACCTATACAAATTCGATCGATATTCGTGACATAAACCTTCCACATCACACTTATATGATACTGTGTCACGCAAGTAATCATCCTGTGATTCACCCGAGAATGATTCAACTTGTCCGAAGATTGGATAATAAACAATTATACCATGCACACGTGGATCATCATTGGCATCACGTAATGCAGCTTCTACATCAATTGGGTCATCAATTTGACGTAATTCATATCGTATACCATCGGCTCTGCATGCCTTGCCAGTCCACTCTGCATACTTTCGTGCTGCGGGGTCTGTATTGGCCAGTAACCCAACAAGTAATGGTGCATCAATCCCAGAGTCTTTGAGAATTTGAACTTGATGTCTAACTTCAGTACGGAATGGTTTTGCAATACTACCGGCATCAATCTTTTGTGCACCTGGTGCATGAGTAGTAGTTGTCGTCATTTTAATAGTATATATTTGTGTTTAAGACGTACTCAATAATATATGTACGATAAGTTGGTTGTGATTTGTTTGATGTGGATTAGAGATTTTAGCGGTATCCCAGGGTGGTATCCTTCGATGCTTTCGTTCACTTCACTTCTACTTCAATTCTCGGTGCTTAATGATTCGGTGAGATGCGTTGTATGGAGATACATCTAAAAGTAGAAACCATTTCTGTCTACTCCTTCATATACTATACTACCATACTGAGGCTGACTACTCATCTTGGAGAAGAAGGTTCTACTTTTGATGAAAGCTCGACTTAAGTGTTGTTAGTTAGTTAGTTAGTTAGTTAGTTTATCACCTCCGCAACTCCGTGCATTTGAGCCTACATCTAAGTAAGGATCATTTTGAGTCAAATTCCACAGTACTGCCAGTAAGAAGAGCCCGTCTGCTAAAGTTGCATCTCCATCTAGAGATGTGAAGAGCCCGAGAATTGAAGTAGAAGTGAAGTGAACGAAAGCATCGAAGGATACCACCCTGGGATACCGCTAAA
>Ga0214480_100157_pt1 | contig 31992 bp, 22 predicted proteins | sample M1_20Mar14CPVII9_3_FD_165042 | JGI IMG/M metagenome (GOLD analysis project Ga0214480, IMG submission 165042) | Marine eukaryotic communities from Monterey Bay, California, United States - M1_20Mar14CPVII9sort6BwellE17 | ecosystem: Environmental > Aquatic > Marine > Unclassified | place: USA... | reverse complement strand
TACCCCATCGCTACAATAATAAATGTCAATAAATATACTCACCAATTCAACCTTATTTACTTACCACTGGCAGGACAATGATAGAAGGAATATAACGACCACAGACCAACACTACTTCAAGCAAAGTAAAACACGGAAAGTCGTATTTGGCGATTTAACTGCTTAACGAGGAAGCTTGCTCATAATCAATGTGCGGGTGTCTACTGTTGCTGCACTTCTTTCGTATACAGTGATTCATTATGTTTACAAACAAGCTCTATCTATACATACCTATCTCTGTGCAATCTAGACAAGACACACCCTGTCCTCTATTCTCTATCCCCATGTCTTACCTATTCAATCGACTTCTCTGTCACTACCGTTTATATTTCTTTGCCATTTCGTATATTGATGTGCTTGAACCTTCTACTGAAATGATCTGATTCCATTGTACTTCATTATTGTACTCTGTCAGATCGTCTCCTCATTGTTGCAATTCGTTAGTCTTTATATCATATATATGGTTATGGTTTATACGTTAGTGTTTAAAGATCGGGACGGCGTTTTATATTGTATGTTTTAGTTGCAATGCTAATTGAATATTTCTCCACACATATCACACCACAGAAAAATACACACAGATTAGAATTATATCAAGTTTTACATTACTATCATGTCGTGGTGGCGTGCAAATCAGTTTAGGAGCAGCGGCTTGGATAGTGGAAATGTAGGAAAACTTCAACTGATATCGTCCGCACATTGGAGGGATAATGTTAGTATAGATTGGTGGAGATATGGATGTGATCTGAATATTGTTCCTGAAAATTGGAGAGATAGCCGGTTAGATATGTGGAGTGTACAAGAAGGCATGGTTCGTCTTCAACATGCGTTAGTTGCAGCTGGAAAGTGTAAGGGTAATAACATGGTCCTCGTTGGTGAGCTCTTTAGCGTGTATTATAAAAGCGGCTATCGGAAATTTAAAGAATACTACCGATGTCCATACCACTTAGACATCTTACCGAATTGGGGTAAGTTTTGATTGGATATCTGTATTAGACTGTCTCCTTCTAATATACTTATATACCTTCTAACCCATTGACAGAACAATTTGCTGATGTTTTGAAAAGTTATGAAGATGGAATCGAACGATTTAGTATCACCAACGTTATGTTACCCGGCTCCCATCCCTTCTTCTCCACGAGCATCATGCCCATTATTACTGCCAACATTACCACAATTACCACTTTGGAATTACAATGTTGCAACCTCAAGTCCGGAGATGTTGAGTTTATCAGTAAGTTCGTTAAAAAGAATAAGTTGTTGGGGGTACTAAACCTATCAAGAAATGAACTGTTTGATAACGACGAAGAATACAACAAAGCAGCAAAGTTACTATCCAAGGCCATGAAGAAACACCCCGAACTTTCCTTTGTCAACCTTTCAAACACCGGTTTGGGGTCCAATAACGAGGCTATGGAGCTTATACTTGAGGGGAGTAAGGGAATCAACAGTCTAATCCTTGATAATCATACCTTCGGTAAAGTGGGATTAGCTTTAGTCACCAACTTCTTGGTAAGAAAGAATGCAGTTAGCGAATTTAGCTTAGGAGGTGGTTGTGTTGGAAAGGAGTGGGAGAATAGAAAGTCTAATACCAATGCATTGAAACAGTGTTTGGAAAAGAATACCACTCTCGAACAGCTTTGTCTTAGCTCAAACAATCTTGGACTTGGAGGCAACGATCGTATACTCTCCACGGTAATGTCTGGCATCAAGGGGAGCGTATCTTTGGTACACGTTGACCTTAGCGGCAACGATATTGGGAGAGTCTCGAGTATGAAGTTGATTGCAAAGTACTTGGCTTCGAACCCATCGTTAATTTATTTGAATCTGAATAACAATGGAATTAAAACCAATTCCTCAAATATATTGATGAGAGCACTCCAGAAAAACAACAATCTGGAACATTTATCACTTGCACGCAACTCAATTACCGATAAAGGTGCCCCTGCTATTACTGACGTACTCCGGAATAACAATACCCTGCTAACTGTCAACGTACAATGGAATAAACTCAAAATTGAGTATGGTAGGCAAGAGTTGTTCAAAGCATTATGCGACCCTACAAGTTTAGACTCCATTATGAACTCCAATCATACTTGCAGATTGATAGTTGCGGGCAAGAACTACGGCACAAATGAGGAAGAGATAAACAAAATCAATGTCCTAGAGAATGAAGGCACAAAGATTCGATATAAAGTCGTCCTTGCCTATAGTTGGATGAACAAAGATATCTATGATCCGCGATCTTTTGATGATATTCCACTTGAACTGATGCCTAAGCTTCTAGAATTGATACAACTTGAGATGGGGTACAATGGTTATGGGAAAGAGATTACCAGGAACGAACATAAGGAAAGGTGGATGAACGGACTGAGCAAGATTTACGAAACCATCCATCAATGGCCAGCCTTCCCTTCTCTGTTTGCCCGAGGACCTGGTAAAGCTTCCCTAACCAAAACGGGTAAGCTGAAAAGGAAGCGTGAAAAGAGAGTACCCAAGGCAGCTGATGAAGATGAAGATTGGACTCCTAAGGGGGCACGTAAACAGAGACGACGCAGTGCCGGAGTAGTTGGTAGAAATTCTGGTACTAGTGAATCGGCTCCTACTCAAAACAGTAGTAGCAGTGGTAGGAGCAGGAGGAGCAGTGCTAGCACTTCTGTTTCGTATGCGGATGTTGACAATAGTGAGGATGAAAGTTAGAGTATGGTATGGTATGTATCGGAGGGTGAAATTGTCCACCCTAGCATTGGACGATAAGAGCAAGTGGGGAGATAGCACCCGGCAAGCAAAAGTAAATGCGGCGGAGCAGCAGCTATAGTTTGTGTGGAACATTCTATTGCAGTATAAACAGGTATAAACATAACATTTGAGCATAGACTGTCAATGTCAATGTATAGAATAGAACCTCTCTTCTCCTCTTGGCCTGATTGACCCTCTTGCTTGCTTGGTGGGAATAAACTTGACACCCTCTTTTTAGTGAAAGCACTGTTTTGCCTTCTAATAGATCGAATAAATAAAGGGTTGAGTAGGTGAATTGGTGAGTTATTATATTGATGACATCGTTGTTGGACTGGGTGGTGAAGGCTTTGCATATGAGAGGCGCGGCCACAATATAAAATAGCGGTGGTGGCCGGCGTATATATTTTATATTGAAATTGCTAATCTTGTATTCTTCCATTCTTTCTCCTCTATACACATTCCATATAATAACACAGCAGGACACTATTCTCACACTAAATAATAATGTCGTATTCATATGGATTTGTGGACGGTTATTTGAACCGTGGTTTTGTTGGTAATCTCCAACTCAAATCAACTTCTCATTGGGAGGAAGTAGATAAACAGTATTGGGAAAAGCGTGGAATTGAAGTAGCCGCAAGTGATGACTATTGGTCAGATAAGATAGCCGTAGCGTGTATTAGTGAGGGTATGGTAAAACTTCAGCGTGCACTAATTGCAGCAGGGACTGCATGCAAGGATGAGTATGGAAGGAGGTGTGAAGAGGGCAATGTTATACTTTCTGGGGGTTTGTACGAGAACTATATGAAAACTTCATATAATACTCCATATCACGAGGATTTACTTGAGAACTGGGGTGAGTATACTTGTTCTATATTGGTAGGTAGTATATTTATATACTTTCTGTAATTTAACTAAACCTCCACCACTTCCACAGAACAATTTGTTGAGGACTTGAAGGATTTAGAGGAGGGGATTAAACGATTCAGTATCAGGGATGTTATGCTACCCGACTCTTCCTTCTTCTCAACCAAAATTGTGTCAGTTCTGAATGAGAACATTACCACCATTACCAGATTAGAGCTAGTATCATGTGATCTACAATACACCGACGTTGAAAGTTTAGGGAAGTTTATTAAGAAAAGCAAATCTTTGTCACTTCTAAACCTCTCCCGTAACCCCCTGTTCAGTAACGATGGATGCAACATAGCGGCAAAACAACTTTCAAAGGCGATGAAGAATCACCCCGAACTGTTCTTTGTCAACCTCACGCGAACTGATCTGTGGAATAATAGTGCAGCTCTAGAACTTATATTGCAGGGAAGTAAGGGCATCAAAAGTCTCGTCATCGACAGCCTGGGTGGAAGACCATTCGACAAAGAAGGATTACCTTTAGTCACCAACTTCTTACAAAAGAAGAATAGTTTGACCGAGCTCAGTTTATCCAACGCTGGGATTGGTAGGGGAAAGAAGGGTAGTACAAGAGCAAAGGAGGCTCCTTCTCGAGCTAGGTTGTTGAGAGATGCTCTACAGAAGAATGCCACCCTCGAGCAGTTGTGTCTTAGCTCAAATGATATTGGGATCAACGATCGTGTGTTTTCCACAGTCATGTCGGGTATCAAGGGAAGTGAATCATTGCTTCATGTTGACCTTAGTTGCAACAGTATTAGGCTTATGCCCAGTATCAAATTGATTGCAAAGTACTTGACTAGGAATCCTGTATTAGTTGCGTTGAACCTGAACGACAACGGTATCCCCGTCAAGTCTGCGAATTTGTTGATGAGAGCCCTCTTGAAGAATTCAACCCTCCAGCAGTTGTATCTCAGTGGAAACAATCTGAACGAGAGGAATGTACCTGCTATTACTGAAGTACTTCAGAGTAACACAACCCTTCGGCTCTTAGATTTGCAGTACAACAATTTCAAAATGAATAAGGGAAGGAAGGACTTGCTCAAACTCCTCTGTGATACAACAAGCCTAGATTCCATTGTGAACTCGAATCATAGTTGCAGCTTGGTGGTTAAGGGTAGTAACTTTGGAAGAGCGCATGAGAATGAACTCCGAAACATCAACCGACTAGAGAACGAGGGAGAGAAGATTCGGTACAAGGTAGTCCTTGCCTTATGTGTTTTGAATAGGGACCTGTATGATCCACGATCTTTTGATGACGTCCCACTTGAAATCATGCACAAAGTACTTGAGTTAGTACAGCAAGAGATTGGCTGCAAGGGATATGGTAGGGGGATTGTCCCTAGCGTGAGGAAGATAAGCAAAACGAAGACTCTTCGTCTATCCAGGTTATACGAAATCATCCATCAATGGCCAGCCTTACCTTCCCTCTTTTCCCGAGGAGTCGGCAAGAAGAAGAGGAAGAAGTCGTCTAAGCGGAAGCTCAAGGTAGCTGAGGAAGAAGACTGGAGGCCAAGTGGTGGGGCTCGTAAGCAGAAGAAGGGGAATGATGATGAGTCGAGTAGTAGTATCGTGGTTGGCAGTGGAAGGAGTAGGAGGAGCAGTACTGGTACCACCATCTCGTATGCAGACGTTGAAAACAGTGATGATGAAAGTTAGGTGGTATAGTAGAGTAGAGAGGATAAGAACTGAGGAGAGAACGTGAGATTGAATGGGCAATGGCAAAGAGTAGGATGTGGCAACAGCAATAGGTTTGTTTGGAACATTCTGTTGTATAGAGCACCATTCGAAGAATATATTAGTCAAAAGAGTTGTTATGTACAAAATACTATACAGTTTATCTTTATCTTCATACATAATCAATCCTCTCTTGAGCCGACAAGCTCAGGTAGACCCAGTCTTCTCACAAAAAGAGTAACATCATCATGATTTCGACACCGAACCTCGGCATTCAGCTCACGTCTTAATGAATCGATTGTAATCTCTACTAGACACCGAGACAAAGCATTACGGAGAGATCCTCGTATACTTATCCGTCTTTGACCTACGACAAAAAGCTTCACATCGTAGCCCATCTGACCAGATGCAACAACATGAAGTCTACGTGAATAGAAGTGCTTATGAATATCACTCAGTGTGGGCATTGCTAATACTTGATGTGATACTATTAATCCTTTATCATCGAAGTTCCTCCATGCTGATTGAAACTCGGATGGTGTACATGTGCATAATTCTAGATCATCTGAGTGCTCTGTAATAGGAGTTCTCGGAGGAGACCGAGTGGTAGCACTGGCACCTGTTAAGCGACTTTCGAATAGGCTTTGGGTTCTACTTGGTTGAGTAAGGTTGTAATGATCATCTCTGTCATGATTTGGTGATCTATTCTCTTCGTCAACATGCAATGAGCTTGTGTGATGACTCGAATACGATGTTGTACTTCTTTGACTTCGACTCGAAGACGGACGACGAGTCAATTCAAAGTAATCTCTATCATCGTCGTCATCAACTAATGAGCCTCTCTCTAAGAACTTGTTTGGTACAAATGGCGTGTTGCCATCTTCATTTAAACCAAGTCTATATCCAACATCCCTTGATGAAGGTGTGCCACTTCTTGGGGTGTTGTCTTTTCTTCTATGATGACGACGACGTCGACGGCGTTGGGTGGTACGTCGATGCTTTGATAATCTAATGTAAAAGAACATCACTAATATCAAGATGGGTGATATAATACTTGTAAAGATGAGTGTGCCCAGGACAATACCCAAGAATACGTTAACGTCTTTTGGAGCATCAAAGCCCATCTTGTTGTGAACAGAAACTAGTGCCATCCATAGTAGCACGCTGAATGCTAAGTCAAAGAGCTTTGTCATGATAATGCAACACGATGATTTGCCAACCGACGAAAATGTCTCTCTGTTTGATCGATGATTATCCATCAATCCTGGGCATATACTTGGACAAGCTAAGATTGCCACTGCATCTCTCATCCGAATGTGATGTGCAAAGGAGAGTAGGGCAAAGCCACCACTCAACCCCTTGTAAAGTAATGTTGCTTGTAAGCTAAATAGTTGTCCCGACACGTTCCAAAACAACGATGAACTAACAGTGTCAAACTCGATGACGAAGAAGCAAGCAAAGCATAATAGGGAGCAAATGAACTCAATCCATGTCAAGACTACGACCTTGTCTTTCACTGCGGCGGATAGAGTCTTGGGAATTATATTTGAGATACAGCATCGACCAAATCTTCCCAATAGTTGCTGTCTAATGATCCTTCCGTGCTTGTTTGTCTTGAGGGCTTCATTTAGGCAAAGCAGTTTGAGAAAGATGTTTATCAACAGTGCATACCACACAGCAATATAAACTAAAGAAGTCTCTTGCTTGAGACGATATGCCAACTCATCTTCTCCATTTAGTGGTGCTGGATAGTACTTGTATGACAGCCAGTCAATGTCTACACAGACAGACATAATCACAATGATGATTAGGGCAATACTATGATATGCCTGAGTGTTTAACCACCTCACTGTTTTGATTTGAAATAAGAAGAGCAGCAGTGCAACGAAGATGTTGTAATATGGCGTGGTTGGATATATGGAAGTAAAGATGGATAATGCGATTGAAACTAGACATAAAGCTTGACCCTTCTTCATGCTCGATGCCAATGATACCGCAATCCTCACTGCCACTGGTGTTGATGATATCACATGCTGATGATAGTTAAAGCAGTCCTTGAGGGAGTTTAGAATACTGGCTGTGGCATTACTGATCGTCGTTGCCACTGTACTCGCCATCAATATAATTGCAGCCCAAAAAGGCATGAGACAAGCTCCAATGCAGTTGCAGAGACATGCGATATAAGAAATCACGAGACTTAATGGTGACTTTGTACTCTTGAGCTTGGCATCTTGTGAAGACATGGAGTGATCTTTGTGTTCAGTCGTATCAGGCGTTACTCCTTTCTCTGTATCTGATACATTATGCTGCACTGGAGGAGAGAGAATGATGGTATGGAGAGACTCATCTGCATCCCCCGCCCCTGTAGAAGAGGAACTATTATCTGTAAAACTAGATGATGCCAAAGGTGCTGAACTGCCAGTCTGCGTGGTGTAGAATGTAATGGACGAGGTGTTAATGTTGGCGGAGGTCTTACATTGTTCTCAGCTGTAGTCTGATCAGCAACGAGTATCATCTGTTGAATGTCGAGCTCTGCATCGCGGCCCTGCCTCTCTTCTGAGAATATAGACTCATCAAGGGCTTCGTTTTGCCTTTGATTATCGTCATCAAGCTCTGTCTCTTTATTGAAATCTTTCTCCGCATTGTCCATCTCTTCCTCCAACCTTTTGATTATTGATTTCATCTCCGGTGACAATACACCGTCGGCATCATTGTTATTCCCCTCCATAGTGTAGTTTGAAATATAACGAGCATTGACCTTGTGGTGTCTTCTACTGCCCACAATATGTTCGTAAATAGCTGAGTAAAGTACATACCCTCTATTTTTGTCAACTGAAATCGTCACTTTTCGGTATTATCTATTATCATATTGTAATATCTCCCGTCATTTATTAGGTGAGTTGGGTGCCTTGCGAAGTAGTCTTGTTGTCAAAATTAGTTGCGCCGTATGTTCCCAATCACATTTCTCTCCTCCCCTACCATCCAGCTACAATGGGCAAATCCAATAATAAGATAGAAGTATTGTTAGACCCCCCTACTTATTCATTGAAACCAATGCAACGTGATAAAAGCAATGGTAGGGGACGTGGAAACAAAACGAAGGGCCGTGTGCCATATCCGAATGATAAATACATGCTTTGCCTAGGAGGCTTCCTACTTGTTGCCTTGTGTCTCGCTGGTTGGGGTGTCGTACTTGCCTCTCAGTTGAAATTAAGAGAACCTTTGATTAAACTCAGCCAAGATAATTATTATTTACCTTGATGTTAATTACAGCAACCTTGGCAGATGATGTTGAATTGAAACGATGCTGTGACCCGTGGCCGCCGGTGATGAATATCTAACCAGAGGCACTACAAGGAGAATAACAAGCCTTGAATAAACCCAATAATGTAAACTTCTCTTCCTTTTGTAATCCACCACTACTAGTCTTGTCATCCTCTTCTTCCCCTTCTTCATCTACTTCCTTGGCCTTGTTGGATTTTGGAGGAGTCTTTGGTATTGTAGTTTCATTATCATCTCTTTGACTCTCCCCACTTTCATCATTATTAGTAGTATTGTTCACAGCATTGGGATTCTCCTCAACATATCGTCTAACAACCAAACCATTCTCTTCAATTACAATCTCTTTTGTACCATTTGGATATAAATGTGCTGTTCGTTTAACTATTCGTTTTTGACCCTTGGCTATACGTGTTGTTGTGGATATTACTTTCTTTTCTTTACCCGGTTTTATTCCGTTGTTATTGTTATTGTTGTTAGTAGTAGTATTTGTTGTTGTAGAATCTTCAGCACCGCATGTTGAGGATGGTATGCAAGAGGTAGCACCACAACTTGCTATATTAGCTAAGGAGCTCATACCACTAGTCTTGTTCTCGCTAAAGGTAACACGAGTTCCAAAGAGATGCTTCTCGGCACCCTGAGCAATACCACCAATACCATCTGATTTGTTATTATTGTTATTCATCATATTGGACATTTGAGCCTGTGTCATATTTAACATAATTTCATTCCGTGATGGGACATGGATGGATAAATGTTTACCTATTGGTTTGAATGAATATCCTATACCTGTTTGTTTCTTCTTCTTCGTTTGTGATTGTGTTGAGGATTGATTTGTTTTAGATGTTGAGTTGCCATTCTCTCCTCCTTTTGCAGTAGTCTCGTTGTCGGTAGTATTAGTACCCTCATGATCATCATGTTGTTGAGCTATATTAGACTTTGGACTGTACAATAAATCATCAAAAAATGAATCTTGAGATTGCATACTTGTAAATGCTGCCTCAGCTTGTTTTGCAAATGATGTCTGTTGTGCTGGAGTAAAATTTGCTGCCATTCCTGCAAACGGATTAGTGTTTGTAGATTGTGATGGTGGTTTATAGCCCGGTTTGTAATACCCGCCTGATAAGTTTTCGGTATATCTATAGTTATTAGTTTGTGGTGTATTACTTGTTGTATTATTACTTCTTCCTTGTACACTGTTATCATTAACGATGTTATCGGTTGGATTATCATCAAAAGCACCAAGTTTATATAAATGATCATACTCTTTCTTTTTAGTAGTATCAGATAATGTAGCGTATGCTGCTGCTATTCTTGCAAATTTATCGGTTGCTTCCTTTAATGTTTCCTCATTCTTGTTGTTTGTATTTATATTGTTGGTTGAGGAGGATTGCTCTTGTAAGTCACCGCCGTCACCTTCAGCAGATGTAGAATTGTTTGCTGAATTATTTTGTTGTGTAGGAGATTGACATCGATCAGGATGGTATTGCAGTGCTAACTTACGATATGCTACCTTTATTTGTGTTGATGTTGCATCATGGCTCAATCCTAATGTTTCATATGGATCTAATATTGTGGATGACGAGTCGACTGGTTGAGATGGTGTTGCCATTCTTTGATTTGATTTGATGCACCTTATTGCAGTGGAAACTTTATATCAAATGACTTATATTATATAACTACTTTGTTGTTGCTAATATCATATATTGCTACCCAAGTATAAATACGAGAGCTTATGATACCTATAACCTATAACACTCTAGAGCTTCATAAGAAGTTGCTCTTGGATGCAATACTTATCACATGCACCTTAGCTTTTTGCAATAAACAGTGTGTTCTCTAATTTCAGTCGCTCCCTCGAGCCGCGTCTACAATAACTACTATACAAATGACACTACTACTAATATGCCACGCCGATACTGCGCTATACTTCTACCGATGATTGACTTCTGCTCTTGTTCTCTTCGTCTTCACTCTTCACTCTTCACTCTCTCATCTCTCATCACTGCTGCCGCCGACAATAGTCCCTTGGGTGACAATATGAGGGATAAAATATTTGGGATATCAGCGACACTCAAAATTAATATCCCAAAATATTTTATACCTTTCTCGTATGCAGTAATCTCGTAGTAAATTTTAGGCTAAATAACGAACTTTGTGCGAGGATTGTTGTAGATGGAACAGTGGACGATTGAAAGATAACATTAGATAGTGTTATATCGACGCGCAATATATTGGGTTCCGCCGTTTGAGGGCAGAGAGAAAGGAGGTTAGTTGCAATAAATTTGACTGTTTTTTGTCGGAGAGGTGCAATGTGAAACGAGATATATATCGATATCAATACACTGTTCTATTGAGTTGGGGGTACGATACATATCTAAGTTGTTGCAAGGTGTATTGCAATAGAACTGTGGGCTTTAATGTGGTATTGGAGGCTAAATTGCAAAGTTTGTGCACATCATGTGTCACAATTTTCTTGCCTGCCCTATTTGAGTATTTGAATTAAACATCCTAATTGTATTGCGGAGGGTCTTAAGATGTGATATATATACGAGATATTAAGCCAGAGATTATGTATATCTGGAGAGCGTATGGGCTGTGTGTTCGTTTTCAAGCAGAGGGCATATTGATAAATACTTTTTTTCTTTTGGGGTTTAATTTCTGGGATTGAGTTAGAGAGATTGAAGTGATATTGTATTTATTTCGGTATTAATTGTTTGTTGTAACTTTTATCTACATGTGTTGTATATGCTAACATATCTATATCTTTTATATTTGTTCTCAATAACAGTGAGCTAAAGATTAAAAAGAAGTACAGCTATTGATAACAAGAGCTCAACTTTTAGATCAAAACAAAACAATAATAAACACACAGAACAATAAATAGAATTAGATTAAACAAGCACAATTAAACAAACAATTAACAATATGTATCAAAACGCACCACCTCAATATAATAATCAAGGTGGATATCCACAACAACAACAATATGGAGGAAATCCTGGATATTATGATCAACAACAACAAATGAATGGAGCACCAAATAATCAATATAATAATACACAACCATCACCAGTAAATGCAGCATATCAACGTGCCAATGCAGCCATGACACGTGGTCCATCTCCCTCTCCAAACATTGGTGGTAGTCCACTCACTGGCGGTAATAATAACAACAACCCAGGTGGATCATCATCGGCAGCATCAGGATTAATCCGATTAACACTCCGAAAACCAATGGGTATAGTATTCGAACCAATGACCGACCCCCATAACCCCTCCCAACAACGAGGTGTACGTATCTGTGACTTACCCCGTACAGGTGCCGCGGCCATGTCATTAAAATTACAAGTTGGTGATGAATTACTAAGTATTAATGATAAGACAATGAGTAGATTAACATTTGATGAAATTATGGATTTTATTATTGAGGCCGATAAGGAACGTGTTGATTTATTGTTTCGACGGCCTACGAAAGCTCAGGTTGGTGGTGGTTTACAATCCCAACAGGGGACGGTGGGTGGGGCAAATGGTAATGATCCCATGATGGGAGGTGATCAACCATCATCACCAACTGGATTGGGTGGTATTGGTTCACAATCTAATTCTGTGAAATGGATTGATGAAAAAAGTGATTTAGGTGCACGTGGTAAATTGGCAGCCGCGGAGGATAGTATCCAAGAGGAACCTCGAAGTAAGGGCAGAGGAAGTAATAAACACTCTTCGGCACGTGATGAATATAGTGTAGATGATGAGGGAACATATGATGATGGTGGATATACAGTTGAAAGTCAAAGTCAATATACCATGGAAACATATGAAGAGGATACGCGAGGTGGTCATGGACGTAAGGGTAGAGGTGGTGGAAGGTATAGGGGAGATTCACGTCGTGATAGAGATCATCGTAGAGATTCCAGATCAAGTCGGCATAGAGATCGTGACGATCCAATGGAATCGGGTGGATTTTTAGATTTATTAATTGATACACTCTGTACGGGTGTGATGGGACGGGATGCACGTGATATGTGTGGCGATGGACGAAGTGGAAAGTCAAGACGTAGTTCCAAGTATGATGATGACGATGATGATTTTACATTAGATGATGGGACGTATGCGACATATGAAGAAGATAGTCGTCGTAGGGGTGGTAGACATAATGAGGATGAATCTTTGGCTACCAATGAGGATACATTCGTTACTGAAGATGATGGAACACGTACATTAGAAGAACAAGAAGAGTGGAGGAAACATCGTCAGAAGAGTAAGGAGGAATCCAAGAAATCGTCATCGTCCAAGTCTTCCAAAAATAAAGTTGATCAACAAGATCAATTTGATGATGGTTTCATGGCAATGGATAATCAATTCCAAAGTGCTGGTATGAATGACCCTCCACTGAATCACATGCCCTCGGCACCCGACCCACCCACGAAGATGGCATCACAAAGTCGTGATAATATTCGTATGGCAGCCTCGGCACCCATCTCAAATCAACAGCAACAGCCACAGATAATTGTAGATCATCAAATGAACGAACATGAATCAGCCATAGCCTCGGGTATGCCATTACCAGTTAAGGAACTCGAGTATGTCGATGGACATGATTATGCCGCGGATGTGTCGGTGATGGAATCACTCGGTGGACCCTCATTACTCGTTGAGAGGGCTAGGCATGAAAATGCCGTTGGTGCCGGTGCCGACCGTGCCAACTTTGAAAGTCTTGAGATGCAAGATCCAGAATTAGGTGAATTAGTTGCCAAGCACGGGGAGGGATTTACTCCCGATCCTGGCATGACCAAGGATGAGACTGCATTTAGGGATCCGTATAAATTCTATGAATTTGCGGTTTGTAATTTGTTAAAGGAGAATGAACCGGAGAAGGTACGATTGTTGAGTAAGTTGATGGCCAAATATAGGGGACGAGAACGGCATTTAATTAACAAGCTGAGTGCTCGGTATAACAAGGATAAGACTTCAGATGCAGAGGATGAGGCGGCAGCTCCTACTGTCGGCAAATCCAAGAGCAATGCCTCAGAGGCAAGTAATGCTGCCAACAAGCAGTCCATGAAGTCAGGGATGGACAAGATTCAGGAGGGAGATGATGGGGAGGAGGGATCCTCATTTCTTAATGACCCATCAAGAGCGAATATGGCTGCAATCGAAGCTGCCAAGAAGAAGATGGAGAATGTCAAGAGTGACTCATCGGCACCTCAAGATGAAGGCGGCATTCCCAACAAGAAGTCATCCAATGAAGATGGGTGGCCTCCGGCCATGTCAGATCCGTGGGGTGGTGCTGGAGGAGGACAACCAGCATTGTCATCATCAGCTGCCGCAAGAGATCCTTCTACAAGTAATAATTATGAGGAAGATGGGTCTCGCTCAAGGCCAATGCATGATGATGACGAGGGTTCATTTTCTGGATCATCCTACACGGAATCTGGTGATGAAGTGGATGGTACATCTCCTGCCATTATTGCTCAAGTGTCTGAATTGCTCAATTACGTCTACGGCAAGACTTCTGTTGCTGGTCAAATTGACCGTGTATCAACAATCATGCGTGCCTACGAAGGCCGTGAGGCGGTCTTATTAGAATTACTCGAGACGAAGGCGCTTATCAAGGCTAATGCTGATTCGAATAATCAAGAAGACTTGCCAACGAGTTTGAGGAATGCTCCTGGTCTTAAGACCTCATCGAAGGAGAATGGGGATGGTAATAATAATGCCACCACAACTACTACTGGTGGACCACCCAAGAAGTTGACACCCTCAACACCCTCAGGTGTATCGGTATTAACGGCACCCACAATGGCAGGAGGTCCAGGACATCCAGCTAGTAGTCAAGTATCTCCTACCGCTACGGCTGGAGGTGATACCATATCACCCAGTGCCAACACGCTCAACTCGACCACTTCGAAAAAGAAGAAGAAGGGTGTCTTTGGTGGATTTTTTGGTGGTAAAAAGAAGGATAAGAAATCTGCATCCAAAGGAAAGGCCTCACCGCAAGGGAAGAGTAAAAACAAGAAGACGAATAAGAAGGGACAACAGTTAAATAACGACGATGGGTCGATATGATAACTGTGTGTCACATATGTTAGATGTGTTTGTGTGATTGTTTACCGGCAGTATAGAGTGTATATATGTTAAGGCTAAGGAGTGAAATTGTTTAGAATTCAACCTTCACATGGCAGACACATCTAGTTTACAGCAATCTCTATACACACTCTCGACAAGCTATCACAGAATCCGACATACTCATTATTTTGCAATTAATCCATATAACTCACTCTACCCCATTACTGCAACACTATCATGAAAAGACTGTTTGGATTGGATAGCTTCGTTCTTTTTCCTGCCAATCATTCCATAATAGCCAGTCCCATCCTCTCCGCTCCACGCAACATCCTCTTTCACGGCATCAGCAGCTTCCTCAACATCCCAGTCTGCAATCTCTAAATATGATTTAGCCTCGGAATATGTAATTTCCCCTTTGGTAATGTGTGTTACATTTGATATCAAACTAGCAATCTTCTCCTCCTTAGTTGATCTTTGAGTATTCAAATCTAATTGCTCATTCTTTTCATTCAGTGGTATAACCAATTTGGCAGGTCCTAGCTTGAGATTATTCCCCATCAATCGATTGGCCTGTCTGAGTTCTGTGGGTGTTACTTTGTATCTTAAACATATACCTTGGAATGTATCAGTGGGTAATACCTCATGATATCTAACACCTGGTATAACTGATGATGTATTGGTGTTTGCGGAGGTACCTTCTGCTTCTCGAACTGGAACAGCCGTGCACACTAGATTATTATCATTCGATACATCGTCTGTTGTTGGATGAGCCTCAGCTACAATATCGCCATCATTAGTCACAGAAGCTACAGACAAAAGCTTCCACTCTCGTGTGTCTGCATCCTTCACCCATTCCTGACCTTTCGGAGGCGGAGGGAGAGGTCCTTTGATATCAGAGTAATTGACTGCTGATAAAACCCCATTCTTTGGCTGTCGTATCTTTTGTTGTTTCCAAGGGTACATGATTAAGAAATCAATTACCCATTGAACAGAACTATCTTTCGTCTATAAAATATTATTATATATTCAACCCACTATTAGAGAAGTACTCTATCCAATCAGCGAGCATCAATAATCTGTATCGTAGTATGTATCAATCAAAAAAATTATTTGGTATTCTCTGCGATGATAATTTTTTCTCGAGTCTTTAACCATGGGAGATGTGCTCCTTGCCCAAGATAGCCACAGCACTTTCAAAGTCTATCATGCTGAATCTAGTGACGGGTATCTAGAGAACTTGTTGTGTTAATGCTACAGAATATAAGGGAAGTCTTGCAGAGCCTGATACCTGACCTTTCATCTGAGCTGAGCTGAGGATACTAAGATCGAAGTACCCGAGAGAGAAACGCAAACATTCAATCCCCGTTTGTAAAGAGATGTTCTATATAATATGTATTGATAATCAAATGTTATGTTTATACTGCAATAGTATGTTCCACACAAACTGTTGCTGCTCCACACAACCCTTTGTCAACCTGATCTATCTCTTTCCCTCTTTCTTGTTTCTGGATGGAGCTCCCCCGTCCATATCAATAACATCTCTAACTTTCATCCTCGCTGTTCTCAACATCGGCATATGAGACAGTAGCAGTTGACCTGCTACTACTTCTACTCGGAGCGGGCCCAGGATCCGGCATGTACCGCCAACGCTGCTGCACCGGGTCCCTCTGCCAACGTTTCCTCTTCGTCTTCCGAAATCCGTTTGGTACGAAATCCTCATCTTCATCGGTTAACTTTGGCTTGATCTTTTCACGCTTCCTTTTCAACTTGCCCGTTTTGGTTAGACAGCCCTTACCAGGTCCTCGAGCAAACAGAGAAGGAAAGGCTGGCCACTGGTGGATGGTTTCATAGATGTTATTGAGACGATTGATGGTACTTTCCTTCTCCTTCAGATTCTTCCTAGTAATCTCTTTCCCATATCCATTGTATCCGATCTCTTTTTGCACTAAATCCAATATATTAGGCATGAGTTCTAACGGAATATCATCAAAGGAGCGAGGATCAAAGAGGTCCTTGTTCAGGACACACAAGGCAAGGACCACCTTGTACCGAATCTTCTCTCCATCATTCTTTAGTCGGTTGATATTGTTCAGCTCTTCTTCATATGTCCCTCCATAATTGCGGCCTGCTATGATCAAGCTGCAAATGTGATTTGAGTTGTTCACGATCGAATCCAAGCTTGTCGGATCACAGAGAAGTTTGAGCAAGTCCTTCCTCCCCTTCTGAATATTTATATTGTTTTGTTTCAAGTCAACGGAGCGGAGGGTATTGTTGTTCTGAAGTAAGTCTGTAAAGGAAGGAACGCAGTTATCAGTAATGTTATTATTCTTGAGAGAAAGGTGCTGAAGAGTTGTATTCTTCTTGAGTGCTTTTGCTAGCACGTTAGCACTTCGTGATGACATTCCGTTGCTGTCCAAATTCAGTTCTACTAATACGGGGTTCCGAGCCAAGTACTTTGCAATCAACTTGGCGCTTGGTGTTAGTTTGATTTCATTACCGCTAAGGTCAATGTGCGTCAGTGATACACTTCCCTTGATACCCGACATGACCGTGGAGAATATACGATCGTTGGAACGAAGGAGATTAGAGCCAAGGCATAACTGTTCGAGGGTGGTATTCTTCTGTAGAGTATCTCTCAATAACTTGACATTGGCTTTTCCGTCTTCTCCCTCTCCAATACTATTACTACCCATACTGAACTCAGTAACGGCGTTCTTCTTTTGTAGGAAGTTGGTAACCAAAGCAATCCCATCTTTGTCCAAAGCATTGTCATCGATGATGAGGCTGTTGATACCCTTACTCCCCTCAAGAATGATTTTCAATGCCTCATTGTTTATCCCAAGGCTAGTTTTTGAAAGGTTGACATATGAAAGTTCGGGGTGTTTCTTCATGGCTTTGGATAACTGGTTGGCTGATACACAGTCGCCCTTACCGAATAATTTGTTTTTTGAAAGATTCAATACCCCTAATACTTTATTCTTCTTGATAAACTTGGATACTAATTCGATATCACCAGCCTTCAAATTGCAATTAACTAATTCCAAACTAGTAATGGTGGTAATATTTTGGTTTAGAACGGGTATAATACTTGTAGAGAAGAAAGGAGAGGCGGGTAACATAATATTGGTGATGCTGAATCGCTCAATCCCATCTTCATAACTCTTCAAATCCTCCACAAATTGTTCTGTGATATTGCGGTTTGAATAATGAGGGGTTTAGCTAAATATATAACTGAAAAGAAGATATAATACAAACTCTCAGCTCCGATACCTTACCGTAGTTGGGCAAAAGATCTTCGTGATAAGTAGTTCTTTTGCATTTTCTTCCTGTTATAACCCATCTACTATTGTAAACTTCACTGTATAAATCCCCAGCTAATATCATCTTGCCATCTTCACACTTCCCTGCTGCTACCAATGAATGCTGAAGGACAACCAAAGATCTGTTCATGCTGTAATAAGACCCATTCTTCATTCCATTTTTTATCCAATATTGATCATCAACCTTCTGCCAGTGAGATATTGGCTTAACTTGGAGCTTTCCAACCATCCCATTGTTCATTTGCCACCACGACATTTTGATTCTTAGCTGGGTACGATATTGTATTACGAGATGATGAAGAAAGGGAGAATAATATCAGATATAATAATAGACTATAATAGATAAGTACAAGCATAAAATATGTACATTCACATACAAAATGATGCCTCCACTTCATTCTCTCCACCATGTATACCTAATATAAACAAATAATACAATCCACATATACTACAATACATCTACACCCAATAACCAATATAAAAAGACAAAGACAAGACCCCAGACCAACGATAGTCAAATATTTTGATATTGTGATGTTGAGCGCTCGAGACCAATCCATCCCAACCCATACAAAAGTTATTACATATCAATAATATACTCACCAATTCAACCCTTTATTACTATTATCAAAAGATTAGGAGGAAACGATAGCAAATAGCAACTCAGTACGCAAAGTAAGTAAGGAGAGAGACAAACTTTGCAAACTCGCCATTCATTCCCACTTCCTCCAGCGGTATCCTACCCACCGACGCCTTCTTGCTCTAGATGTTAGATATTTAATACAGGCTCCTGAAGACGAAATGAAAATGTACTCTATAGACTATAGAATGTCACGTTTATGCTTAAGATGCTGTCCTTCTCTAGATAGTCACTTAGAATCGAATGTGATGGATACCACCACCCTCCGCCGGAGCTGTATCACTACCCACTCTTCTACTCGTTTTGAACCATAGTCCTCGTGTACCATCTACCATCGATGTTACAGGTGTATCATTCGAATCATCATTGCAACGCATTTCATACCCCGCAGTTACTGTACTCGATAACTCACAGAATGGAGGTTCATCTACCGAGGATGTTGTTCGTAAGGTACTGTTCACGTTTAATGTACGGACAAGTCTTGCCGTATTAATATCCCACATGGCAAAGTGAACACCATTCTTCTTACTTGAATATGGCATTATAATAACATTCTCAGTTGAATCTAACGCTAGTCCTGTACATCTTGTGGATTTCATCTTATCAATGTCTAAAGAATCTGGTAAGGTAAACTCAAGTAGTGTAGATCGATCTGTCAATCTTTTTTCTTTGCTTCTCACTATCTTCGCTGCCTTGCGTATGTCAAATAACCGACATGCTCCGAATGAGCCTTTAACTACTACCAAATTATCATCTCTCTCAAGAGACTGAACCGAAGTCGCTGATCCAAAGGATTCGTCCACTTCAAGATTCAGATTCGTGGAAGTTAAAACTTGTGTTTGAACTGAACGGGTATCAATCATCGAAACTCCACCATTACGATGGCCAAACATGGCAAAGTTGCTACCATTATTCTTCCGATATTCGACACAGATTGGCTCTGAACCACTGTTGCGATAGTTTGACCAAGGACGTCCAGTTCCCAAGTCTAAGAAGCTAACCGTTCCTTTACAAGCAAATGCTACTAGCCCTGGATCTTGTAATGTACCGCTAGGCGTAAAGCAAAAGTCATATATAAGATCCTTACAGGGGACCATTTTCCGTTGATTATTGTTCGGTATAGCCTTTGTTATTGCAAATGCTTGTACGTTAATACCTGTATTAAGTACAATACCACCACACATTTGTTGTTCGGGAGTTGAGTATGGTGCAATCTTCACACTGTGAAAACGAAATTGACCTGGACCCTTGTACATTTCAATATCAAATGCACTACCTGCATTATTACTATATGTACCTCCTGGTCGGTAGTAGATTGAATCATTTGATATGGTGGCAATATGTGGTAGTGCATTATTAGTAAATCTTCTACTGTTCACATCATAGATGGGAAGTACATCAAATGTTGAATTTGTTGGTTCAAGGTATGATTTACATATACAATCATATGGTATTGTGGTTTGTTCATTCGTTTGCTGTCCGTATACATATGGAGGATTCCTAGGAGGTAGTTGTAGTGGATGAAGCATTGAATAAAATCTTGATTGAATTGGATATGTCGGTATTATTGACTGCTCATCCTTATCATTATCATGTGTACTTTTTTGTTCGATATCTTCCAACTTTGATAATGTAGGTACAATCGTCGCCTTCCTTGCTACACATATTGGACCGAGTAGTTTATTAATTCTATTCCGTTTTTGTGCACTTGAGCAATATTGTGATGATGTCAATAGAAGAAGAGATGTACGTTGTGTACAGGGTAATGCCACCGGTACTGCCTCCTCTTCCTTTGACTCTACTTGATGATTAGGAAGTTGGTTTGTTGTGTTGTTGTTCTGTGAACTGTTGAGTTGCTTCGTCTTCCTGTTCTTGCCCTTCTTCTTTGTCTTCCTCTTGCTAATTAACGAGTTGATTGCAGATTCTGTAGAGGTATAATCTCCTCCTTGGTGATTGAGATAGAATGAATATCCATCCTTATTACCAATCCAACCAAAAGTATTAGATGTTGACATTGCTTTCTTCATATCTTTTATACTATCACCATACCATCCCGCAATATTTGATGTTAGACAAGGTAGATGAATTACTCTTCGTATACCTTCATCTGTTACATTGTTTTTATGAAGAAATGGTGATCCATCTTTATGATTAATGTTATCATTATTTGATAAAGATGTACTGTTATTGTTACTGTTACCAAATATAAATGGCGTAGTCTGCTGTTGTTTCAATATCTTTTGTTGAACACTTTGAATACATACATCATTAGCACCGTTCGGTTTATTAAATGTAGACTTTGGATAGTAGCGTTTGGTAGTTGGATCATAATGGAATTGATTACCACCGATATTGTTACTTTTGGTTGTTGATGTATGTTGTCCAAATATAAAAGGCTTTGCAACTTGATGCACCGAGTTGCTTTGTTCTTTGAACTTGGAGGTATCTTGCTGTTGTTCCTTCTTCTTTTTTTGCCGCTGCCGCTCGAGTTGTGCAACTATATCATCCATAGCACTTATCTATATTATATATTTATTATACCTAATGCCCCCGGCAGTGCCGCCATTTATTATTGCAAGCTGCAAATAAATTGCAAGATACCAGGGAATAAATTCTCAAACCGTCAAGATATGTATTCACATCATCAAGAGGAAGAGAGATATATATGGAGGAACGGCAAAGAGTAGCGGCGGAGCAAGATAATAATGAGGTTTAGCCTGCATGCATTGCAAGATATAACGCTGTTGGGTAGTGGTTAATTGCTGTCATAAAGCATATACACTGAGATACACAAATACAAAAACAAATATAACATCCCACTAACTATAAAATATCATGACAATTCGAGTACTAATAACAGGATTTGGTCCATATGGCAATACAACAATAAACCCATCACTTGCAGTAGTAAAATTATTACAAAAGAACGAGTGCCTAGACCGTGTGAATTACTACGTTGATGGTGCTGAGATTATTGCAAAACAAGCCTCATGCGAATTCAATACATGTATTGAAGAAACTATAGCATACATCCATGAGTTAAATCCTGACGCAGTTATCATGCTTGGAGAATATCCCGGTAGATCTATGGTAACAATTGAAAGAGTAGCAATTAATTACAACGACTCTACAAGATATGGCTGTGCAGACAATAAAGGCTACGCCCCACAAGGGGAGAAGACGGCGACATATGGTCCGGATGCATACTTATCAACACTACCATTAAGAAGGATTGTTAAAGATTTGCGATCGAATGGTATACCTGCCGATATATCAGGAGATGCAGGTACACTCATGTGCAATCATATCATGTATGGGATTCTAAATTATATTAAACATAATGCAAAAAGTGATTATCGTGGTATCTTGGCCGGTTTTGTTCACTTGCCAGCTTTGCCGGAGACAGCAGCACTGGATGAGAACCTCGGCATGCCAAGTATGACAGCAGAACTATCATGTCAAGCTGTGAAGTGTATTGTTGCATCACTAGTTGAAACGAAGAAGAATGGAGGAAAAGATATTGATGAACCGATCAAAAGTCGGCTACTTGTATAAGATGATGATGTGATCAAGAGTACATTAATTATATAGTGATTGTAGTTTATCAATGACTTATCAAATGTATCACTCATATATTATTAAAGAAAGCTAGCTAGTATCATGACCGCATAGACACTTCCCTCCCGAGTTGCCCGTTCTGCTAAATTATCATTCTCACCTTTTGTACTCCACACTCTCCATGCTCTCCATATCAGCATAATACTACCCCAAACACTTAGTACTGCCTTTCTTGATTCTGAATCTGTTAGTAACGCCGTTATAATGTTGTAGAATGGAACTATTGATGATGAACACGCTGCCGCGGCTGTAACGATTGTGCAACCCAAGGCCATACTTATGATATTCATTCTGTCCTTGGATGATGGTTTGACAACTGTGTTTCTTCCACTCTTCTTCTCCGCTTTCCCACTAGCATTACTATTTACTATATCCATTATCATCTCCCGGCTCATAATAAGACCACACAAAGCTACGCTCAACAATCCCAAAGGACTCTTGAACAATAAATCAAACGGTAATGATGAATGTGTAGTAACTAATCCATCATTATCAAGTGTAGCCCCGCCAATAAAGATTCCAGCTTTACTCAGGAATGATGCATCCCGCAAAACATGACATGCTGCCAACCCGCTAGTTATCGGTATCATTGTCCAACCTACCGATAATGATACATTTGTCATCCAAGACGTTTTGTTTAACTTTCTTCTCAAATGAGTCGTATACAAGTATGATAATATAGCACCACATTGTAACATTAACCGGGGTATAGCACCTCCAATGGATGATGATAATAAGAGCAATATGGCATAAAGATATGTATCAAATGTTGTCTTGTTAATTGAGAATGTATTATTATCATCATTTGTTGAAGTTATTTCACTTGCTTTTGCCCTATAATTTAATATATCATCTACTCCATCACTTTGTAGAGTATCATTTGATGTAACCATGGATGTGATTAGTAGTAATGAGAGTAATACAATCCACATTGATGGATTTATAACTAATGGAAGTAGTAACTTTGAAGAGCTCATTGATATACTCGGCGGTAGTTTAGTGAGGAACAAATTGGTAGCCTGGTATACACCCAACATATGAAATACTATAACTGCAAATAAATTCATTGGATTGCATACCAATATTGAGAATAACTGTTTGATAAGACTTCGTTTATTGTTTGACGATATGAGTATATTATTTGAATAATTTGAGTTAATATTGTTTTGTTGTAGTATCCTATCTTCTGCCGACATAGTATCATTCAAATCATCTGCTTCAGTTGTACTGTCATTTGCAATTCTAGCAGATAATAATGACCTTTGAAAAGCCTCCTCCCCACCCTCAATAGTAGCCATTAGTTTGTGTTGCCTTCGTCTGTGCAAGAGGGGAGAAGGATGCATTGGTACCCTATTGCTAACAATGTTTATATTGTTTTGATATTCAATTGCAGTAGATCTGATGTTGATATGATGATGATGAGATAGAGGAAAGGCTCTGCATAGTTGTAGATTGCTCATGACATATAGAAACACCACTGACATCACTGCAATATAACATCTCTGTGGGTAAATAATTTTTGAGGTCATTGTCATGATGTAACCTTCTACTGAAAATCCTGAGATATCTTCCTACTACCATCTACTCTAGAGGCTCTCTCTATACTACAAATGGGGGTAAGAACGTCACTGATAGGAGCAATTAGCAGCGTATCGTAGCTAGTGCTAGCAACACAAGAGAAATCAATGAGAAGATCGAGCATTTATTTAGCGATACAACGACATCTAATTTGAGGATTGTTGAGTTCAAGGAGAGAATAGTCTCTAGGATACAGAACGATGAATGATAGTAGCAGAGAATCTAATAAGAAGCGTCGCCGTACGGACGATGGTGTCGGCACCGCCGATGAACCGCAACTAGGTTTGCTGTGGTTGTATCAAAGTGATTTAGGAGATAGAATTTTATCTTATGCAAGTGGTGCTGATTTATGTACATTAGATATACTCAACAAGCAGTTTAATAGATTAACAAATGATCAATGGGAAACAGTTACAAAAGATAGATTTGGTATGAATAACGGTAAAGAAGGTTGGAAAATCGGTACTTCTTTCCTACGGCCTCCAATTTTTGTGCCCAATATATCAAATAATGAGGAAGATGGTGATGGTAATGGTACCTCTGCCATTGCTACAAACGAATCAATTATTATATCCGTAACCAACAATGATGATAGAAACCAAAGCAAAGAATTGGAAATCAGAAATGCAACAAATTTAGATTATATACGTACATCACATGCACCCATAAATAACTGGACTGTTAGCATATGTGGTAGAGTAGGATCAGAGATTATAGTTACTGCAAATGATTATCAGGTGTGTGCTAAGCGTGGGAATGATATACAGAGGTGGCAATATATAAGAGATGAAGATGAGATCAGAATAGAGACAATAGGTTGTGAAACTCATTTGATAGTTCCTCATGATGGTGTGATTCGTCTTTACGAGGTTAATCAAGGGAAAGATAACTGCACAAATGAGCTACTCTCATTGAAGAATGAAATCAGAGTGGAAGAAGGTGCTGGAGATGAATATGATCGGATTGAAAGAACTATTTCATGGGGTCCAGAAAAGACGCATTTTGTAGTTGGCTATCCTCATAAAATATGTGTATGGAAGTTTGAGGCAGCAAACAATGAGATATCTTTAATCAAAACAATCACTGTACCTAATTGGGAGGTCACCAACGTTGCTCTGGCCAATGATTATATTGTTGCTTCTTCTGAGTACAGAAATGTGTACATCTGGAACCGTAGTACTGGTGATAAAATGTTCTATCCATGGCGAGGCAGCAAGAGCGATCTCTTGTGTGACGTTGAACCTGACGAAGAAGAAGAAGATGAATATATCCAGCCCCTTTGCCTAACCTGCCTCGGTCATATCTTGGTTAGTACAAGCCATGCTGGGTGCGCTCTTTGCATTTGGGATATGAGAACAGGTGCGTTGCTTAAGAGACATGAGCAACGTGATATGCTTCCAGAAATGATGGGATATGGTGATGATATGGTTTATTTGCAAGGAATGAACTCTTTTCTATGCATGGGGCCTTTTAAATATACTGATGCATGGGCATTCCCAACGAATCAAAGCCAATATGATAAGGTCATATCCGTTTGCCGACGAGTGGAAATAGAAGAAAGCACAAGGTTACATGGATTGCCCGAGTTATAAGAACGGACAAATGAGCACAAGGAATATCGTAGTGTTTATAAATTTGGTTTTATTTTTGTTATTATCTTATTAGAGTTTGTTTAGTAGTCTCCACCATCATCACCTCCAAACATCTAGGTTTGTAGAGAGCACAACAGATATGTATGGATGAGTGTGAGCATGCGAAAAGATACACAAACAAAGGAACACAAGATGTGTTCATCTTTTCATAATTCTACTTACATCTACTGCCGGTGGTGCCTCTTCAACTTCCTCTTCTGCTTCCTTCTCTGCCTCGGCAGCATCTCCGCCGCCACCTCCTCCACCACCGCCTCCTCCTCCGCCGCCTCCACCTGATAGAAGTGAAAAGAATAAGAGAGATAGGGGTTTATGTTAGTGCATTTTTGCATGAAAGTCACATACGAGGTTTGCACAGCACGATCCATACACGCCGACATAAACACAAGACACACACACAAAGACATAATATCACGTACCTCCACCCATTGGAACATCCTTCAACTTTTCCATACCAGCACCTAATAATTCATTAATGTCCTTACCATCAACATCACCACATAATGCAGCAATTTGATCATCATTTGGTTCACCGCCTGCTGCGGTTATTACTGCCTTAATGTCATCTGCGGAACCGGCCTTACCGCCTAGTTTGCATAGTAGGAGTGCTGCTACTTCTTGCATCTTTTATATGTTATTATAGTATATATTTCCTGTGGAGTGAAGTACCATTAAGGAGGAGGAAAAAAGTTAGAAATAGAGAACTCGAACTATTGCAACCACCCTATGAAATCCAACAGAATCTTCATATCTATCGAACTACACTGCAAACATCGATATCATCTCTATGGGGATAGCCGTCACCTTATAATTTGATACATATCTCAATAAATCGATATTATAGGATACCTCCAAATCATTTGTGTACTTGCTCGCCTTCGGCCCCAGCCAACCCGACTATATTGCAACAAATAACAATGCAATCATTCTTTCACTCTAAACACACATATACGGCCAAGAGCCTAAATGCCGCCGCCATAGGGCACTCACCAAAACCACTAACAAAAGCTGACAAAAGTTGATGAATTTGGTTCGGTATCTTGGCGGTTAGTAAAGCGGTAAGCTTGGTGTTGGGCCTCATGACAGCAGAGGTTACGAGATCCATCATCATCTGACTTGATAGCGGCGGGGTGGCGGCACAGCGGCAAAGAAGGTAAGCACTTTCATATCAGATATATCCCTGTTGACATTCGATAAGGGTTGATTTCTACCGAACAACAGTAGCGGACTGAGTCCTCTAACCAATCTGTTGTGCGGATATTTAGATGCCCAAAATTAATGATTGACTATGTTATTATATATATAGTCTAGTGAGATGTATTAGGACACAGTTCTCATGTGCAAGCTATAAACAGCAGTTTTAGAAGAATTATCACTTTATAATTGCTGTGCCTGCATGCTACAAAACTTTTTATGTGTGTTTTATACTGATATGAGATGAGATGTATCTAACACTACTTTTTTTCTGTCTTCGCATGCCGTGCAATGTTCGTCTCCAGATCCCAAATAGATAGTTACAACAACCATGTCTACGACCACCAATAATGACACCAAAGAAGGAGAACAACAAGGATCATCATCACCACTACCACCAATATCAAGTCTATCAAACAGTATCTACCCACCATCAACATATCCACCACCATCCTACTTTTCATCTTCCACAACATTAAAACAACCAGCATTGATAATACCAGCTAAGCGTACTGGTGAAATTATCAAATTACTAAGCGGTACTGATGAAGATAGTAATAACATTGTATATAGTGAAAAGAAGTGTAAACGAGTTTATGGAGTAGAAGTTGGTACTGACTATGATGAATCAGATGTAGAAGTAGGCTATAATCCAAAGAATGAACGAAAGTTGGTATTAAAATCATTAGGTGCCGTTACTTTAGGTGATACACAACAAGATGATTTTGTATATAATGATTACCGTATCATAAAATTATGCAGTGAAGATACTATTGATTCAACATCGAGTACTGCACCGCCCGGTAGAATATCAATTAGACCAAGTTATATCAACCTACCAAGTAATTTATCCTATAATGTACTAACAGTAGATCAAGTCTTAACACGTATACTACCAACTAATCAAAATATCAATGAAATACCATCATCATTTGAAATTGCCGGTCATATAGCACATGTCAATCTCCGTTCCGAAACACTACCCTACAAGTATCTAATTGGCAAGGCTATATTAGATAAGAATTCCAAAACAATCAAGTTAGTTGTTAATAAAATTGGTAATATTGAAAATGAATATAGAACATTTCCAATGGAAATTATTGCGGGTGATTGTTTGGATGTTGATGTGGTTGAAACGTTATGTAATACACCTAATAAGAACGAGGTACAAATTAAAGTTGAAAGTCCAAAGCATGACAAGTTAATGATAGTACAAGTGAAGGAACATGGATGTAAGTTTACATTAGACTTTCTAAATGTATATTTTAATTCAAGGTTACAGAGTGAACATAATAGATTGGTACAGTACATAGTGAATGATGCAAGTAAGAGTAAGAAGAAGAAGGAACGCACAATAGTCGCTGATGCAATGGCAGGAGTTGGTCCATTCGCCATACCATTAACTTCCTCCAATACGCAACATTCAAATACCAATATTATATGTCATGCTAACGATTTAAATCCAATAAGTTACAAATATCTACTTCAGAATGGACAAACTAACAAATGCCAAAAAGATAGATTATACACATACAATTTAGACGGACGTGAATTTATACATAAAATGAATGTAGAGGGTATACAAGTTGATCATTATATCATGAACTTACCACAAATGGCACCTGAATTTCTAAATGCATTTCGTGGATACAAGTTTCATAGTGATAATGAGGATAATAGACCAATGGTACATGTACATTGTTTTGGTGAGAAACCACGTGTGCCTCAAGATGTTAGTAGGATTGAAAGGTCGGTACAAGAACGATGTGAGAGTGCGTTGGGTTGTCCTAATTGTTTCTTAAATGGGAAGAATGATGTGAATATACGTATTGTACGAGATGTCGGTCCTAGGAAGAATATGCTTTGTGTGAGTTTTCGTCTACCTGTGGAGGTTGGTAATGTTGATAAGATTGTACTTGCTGAGAGTGGAGAAAAGAGACAAAGAGCAGATAAAGATGATGAGACTAAGGAAGATACAAAAAGAAGTAAGAAATAGTAGAAGCATAGCATTACTGTCTAACTTAAGGATATCGCTAACCTAAAGTGCATTGCCGACTTGAATCTCCTAACCTGTATATGACCTACTCATCAAGCCTCATCAAGCTATCATTGCAACATCTTCTAATTCCTCTCGACTATATAACTCCACCTTACCAACATACTCTTCTTCACAATCAACTATAACATCCTCATCAATACTTCTAACTAGTAAACATGAAGATGCCATGATCTTCTTTGGTGGAAGTAAATGACGTGTAGAAACATCCTCAACAAAGAATTCAATACCCTGACAACCTAATCTCCAACATTGACACACTTTTTAGCACATCGTTGTAATGTTATTGAAGTAAGTAATGTTATGTTTTCATCTTGTATACACTTGTTAGCTTTGTATTTGAATAATTCTTGTACTTTGGTTGTTCCGCCAAGACGAGCATTTACTTTGAAATCTTTATCACTGCTCGTATTATCAGATGTTGACGATGATTCTTCTTCTCCTGTCGTAGATTGTTTCCGCTCACTGTCATCATCTTTTGGTATAGGACATGGCCCATCTTCATATCTCTTACACATTATTGGTTCATTGTTACTATTCATACAAGTCTGTTCTATTCTCCAATCACAACATAGTGTTGTACACACTGCTGATGTATGATCACCGCCGTGACATTTAACTTGCGAATCGTCTGGACAATCACATCCGCCGTCGACTCGTCTTGCACATGAGATAGGATCATCCGTTGTAGAATCGTAGCAAGTATCTTCTGTTGCTATATCACAACATACTAATGGAGGACATGGTGTAGAATTAGATGTACAGTAGTATTCAGGATATGGTGTGCCGTCTGAATTGTAGGAGCATCGTTGACATAATTGTTGGTTAGTATTGCAACTTTGTTTCACGTCATTTGCTGCCACCACGGTCAATACATAGTAGTATATCCTTCATCCTCTCCTCTCTTCTGGCTATTGACCCCGCTCTATCTGCTTCGGCGGCAACTCTTTATGTCATAACATTTTTTTCAAGGATACCTCCGAGAGAAGACTTTCTTCGTTGGCGCCGCTATGTTAGTCATTTATCACAAGCAGGATTGCCCGTAAGTAAGTCGGCCATGCTCTGGCTTCTTTTTTATATCTCTATAGTGTAGAGACTAAAGGCAAAGATCTCTAAAGCGTACAAGTTTACAATTTAACTGCATTATATTCCAATTCCAAATTACTCATTCTTCTCTTCCTCCCCAACTGCCCAGCTCAAGCCATTGCAACCATCATATCGTCATCCCTAAAGTACAACTCATACTTCCCAATATACTCTTCATCACAATCAACAGCTCCCGATACAGAGCTGAATAAAAGACAATCCCCCGCTTTTTTACTTCTCACAGTATCCCCATCTCTCTTGAACGGTGCCACATCCGCGGTAAAGTATGTAATACCCTGACATTCATCTTCTTTAAGACACAGTTGGGCACATTCTTTCAATTCTGTGTTTGGTGTGTATGGTACATTGATGATAGTGCTACCATCTTGGATACATTTTCCATCTTGATATTCAAACTTGGCTTGTACACGTTTATCTCTCTTTCCATCCCTCCGTTTACTTGGGATGCGGATACTAACTTCAAAGTCTTTATCCTTATCATCACCACTTCCGTCCTTACTTTTTGCATTGTTCCTATACTTCCTAGCAAACTTTTTAGCTTCGCTTCTCCTTTTACTCGATCGTTTCTTGGAACCTTGCGGCACATGCACCTGCTTCTTCCAACGATTTGCACTATTACCAGCTGTTGGTGAAGTTTGAGATCCACCTTCTTCCGTTGTAGATGGATCATCCATAGCATAGATTGTCTTTAATGGCGACACAGCTCCTTTAAGTCTCAACTTTTTTTGTCTAATACGCGAAGGTGGTTCATCGTCAGAATCGACTTCCACAGCACAATTACAAGTAACTCGACTAGCTGGTTTACAAGTGTTTGAATGAGGAGAATTACCCTCATCAAATAACATTCCCGAAGTGCAATTATCTACACCATAAGTTGGAGGGGTGAGACCACCTTGAATGATACCATTAACACATTGTATAAATCCATAACAACCAGCTGTGGCAATATACCTCGGGGCGTCGTATGTACATGTCGTGCATATTCCGTTGATTGGAGCTTCGTCTTCATCAGTCTAATGATTATTGGATATTAATTTAAGATAATTAGAACATATCAGTGTATAATATGAATTGCAATACATTGAGACATAAAGAACAACACAAGTGAACACATGATATGTTCATCTATTTTCTTACCGCGACGGATCCCTCAACGATAATATTCTGTAGCAGCGTTACGGCGGCTAATAATTTGAGAAGTATGTTCACTATCATGGTTGCTTTAGGTTGTACGATATTGATATTCTTTTCATCTCAGGTAGTGATTAAAAGTTTAGGGGTTTTGAAAAATGGCCAGAAGTTTCGGGGGTAAACTTCATAAACTTCTCTTTTAAAAGTTTCATAGGTGTGGATATATAATGGACATATACGGATATATAAATTCATATATATGCCAAATAACTACGTAATGTACAGATATTGGGTACTTTGGTTTGAAAGTTTCTAGATTTTTAAAATGGGACAGAAGTTTAGTACTAAATTTATGGAAAGTTTCATGCTTAGAAACTTACACTTTAGAAACTTTTAATCACTACTTTCAGGGGGCAAATCTAATTATACGCCCAAGTTGCAATCCTCAAAAATAAAACTCGTAGGTTTGGGGCCGAGTTCGATTTCGAGTACAACGGTGACCTCATTCATCATCATCTCAAATCTCAACAACAAAACAAAAGGATGGAGAGATATTCTGTTACGCTGATACGTACGTACTAATAAAGAGAGGACAGACTACAGTCCTACTGTATATCCATCAAATCTTATTCATTGTTTGCCGGCCGGTTGCGTTAATATCCTTTTGCAAAGACGGTGCATCAAATTTCATTGCAAAGAAAAAGTTCGTCTACCAACTTCTATACAATTGCAACATGAAGATCATTAGTACCTCGCTCGTTATTGTGGCATGCAGTGCTGCAAGCATGTCATGTGCTTCGGCCTTCTCTCCAACTGCCATTGCCACTCCTACAAAAACACATACTTCTATAACCTCTACTACAACAACAAAGCTAAATCAATATGCTCCTACAGGCATGCAGCAAGGATTAATAAACATTGCCGACATATACACCCCCCGAGACGTATACACAATGGAACAATGGGCAACACAATATGGATTACAAA
>Ga0214480_100156_pt1 | contig 31995 bp, 23 predicted proteins | sample M1_20Mar14CPVII9_3_FD_165042 | JGI IMG/M metagenome (GOLD analysis project Ga0214480, IMG submission 165042) | Marine eukaryotic communities from Monterey Bay, California, United States - M1_20Mar14CPVII9sort6BwellE17 | ecosystem: Environmental > Aquatic > Marine > Unclassified | place: USA... | reverse complement strand
ATCATTATTGATCGTGTACCCTTTCAATCAACATCAAGTATTATTACAAATTGTGATCCACCCACAGTCATTACATATGGCACACCCATGAATCGATCGGGATATAATGCCACTACACTGGGTGCCGATGGGCCGAATTACAGTATTAATTCATCACCTAATAAACTATGCAATCCGAATAACTCGGAGAGGAGGGGTACCAATGCCAAGACAGGTTTGAAGGTACCGCCAGCTCATCAGTTGACTGACTTGCTACCAAAGCAAGTGGATAATACGAATAATGTATTATCACGAAAGATTGAAGAGATTTGTGCCATGGGATTATTGGAAGATTATCAAAACAATCAGAAGAGCAAGAGTGCGGCAACTTCTTCTGCAGTATCTTCTTCTGTATCATCGTCCAAGAATGGCAATGCTACATCGTCGGCGGCTGCTGCTACGGCGTATGGAGAAGATGTTCATGAGGTATTAGTACCAATTGAGGATTGGATGGAGGCTCCTGAGTCTTTGAAGATTTATGGTTCGGAAAAGTTTGTTATTGGTCCTTTGTAAGAGACATGGGTCTTATTATCTGTCAATGAGAATTCGCAATCCCAGATAGAAGATGAGAGCACTAAAACTGCACAGCTCTGCCTAATTACAGTAAACTCTTACCAGAGCTCTAACAACAAAACTAATCATGATCTTACTCTTATCAACAATCAAAACACAAACAATAGTACAAAACAAATATAGACAAAGAATGGATACGATAATCAGTAGAAAGATAGGTGGTAAGTTATTTACGAGCACGGAATATCATTCTCTTTAGATAAACATTCTGACACCTACCATGAATCCAGCCCAACGTCACACAAAGGTACCAAAAAGTCGACTTCTTGTGAGAAAGCTTCGAGGACCAAGAGTTGCAATACATCCTCACTCGTCTGCCTGTTCAGACTCTGATACAAACAAACTACAGAAGCAACAGCCACAAAATAACAGGAGTAGTATTCCACCGACAGCATTTTGGGATCAGAGTGCTGAGACTTCAAATGTGAGAAGGCCTTCTCCACAACATCTGTCAAGCTTGACAGAGGATACCTTTGTTTCGGCAAGAGTTATAGACATATCAGAGTTGGAAGAAGTAACATCCTGTCCTATAGCTGTTGCCACGACGGTAGACACTCTTGATACTCACGAGGAGGAGAGTGATGAGGAGAATGGCGGTGAACGTGACAGTGGTAGTACTATAAATACACATTCGAACAACAAGATGACACCCTTTCAAGTAATGGTGTATACATCTTATGCTATCGCCGCTCTGGCATTCGTCTGCTTCATTATTGCAGTGGCAGTCGTCTTCTCGAATAGAGGAAAATCGGGAGATGCCACTGTTGTTTCAACAGAAGATATACCAACAACAACACCGGAAGTTACACCAAAGGGAGAAGTAACATCTAAAGAAGACTTGCTCAGCACAGCATCCGAAGATGAAGATGGTGCAACACTCCCACTGCCACCCTCTCCGCCTCCAATAGAAGAACCGACCCTTCTCATTGTACAAGCCGAGTACACTGTCATTCCAAAGGGATGTGCAGGAATCGATGCCAGTACATTCATGGGAGAGGAAGGGCGTAGTGTAAGGGAGGAAGTGACGGACGTTACTACATCTATGGCCAATAGTATATTGAACGAGCAATCGGAAGAGGATATAAGAAGAGAACTCTCTTATTATAGTACTGATGCCACCATCAACCAAGCTTTTGATCAAGAGCATGGTCTCTTTGTCACCTCTCTCATCCCAGTTAAGTTAGAACCCGATGATAATCCTGCCTTGATTAGTGAGTTAGTTAGAGAGGAATTAAAGGGTGGCTTTGAGGTTTCATGTGATATCGACGTGAAGCCAAGATATTATTATAGAAGGCCAGATGATAAGTCGAGAATGAGGAATAGAACAAGACCGCCACCGCCTCCACCTCTCCTAGTACAAGTAGGCTATACTATAAGTAATGAATGTGGTCTCAACGCGGTAGATATTATGAATGGAACAGAAACTAATTTGAAAGAGGACTTGATCAAGGCAACTGAGGCAGTAGTCAGTGCCACATTAGTTGAGACCTTTCCTCAAGATGACATACAACTTGGAGAACAAGATCCTGTGACTGTAGATCAAGTCTTGAATGTGAAAACAGGATGTGAGCAAGGAGTCAATTGTCTCTACATTTCTTCTACTATATCCGTAGAAAACTACGGCGATGAACCTGCAGTGGTCATCGATACAATTCAGAGAGGAATGGAAGAAAGCTTTGAGGAGTTTACCTTCTTCGATGAGCTCTCAGATGATACTCTAGAGTGTTTATTGGAAGATGATGAGATGGAACATATACTCGAAGATGATTCGGAGGAGGATATGACTTGTACCGCAGATGATCCTACATGTCCCCAAGGCCTACACTGCCGATTACATGAAGGTGAACGGTGTAACGAGTCGGCTATTGGTGTCTGTGTCGAGCCACCAAGTCCACGATGTCCAAGAATATATAGACTAGTATGTGGCTGTGACGGGAATGAGTATTCTAATAGTTGTCTTGCATACCACGGCCAAGCAGCTAATGGCGCTCTCTTCTCGGGCTACACAATGGGTGGGTGTTGATCAAATGACAGAGAGAACATGATGCTGAAATCCTGTTTGATTGAGAGAAATGCTACTACTGTATGATAATATAAGCTAAGTTTGATATCAACATCATGCTATTCCTACTTTTATAGACAACAGCTAATCGTCATCTATCTTTTATTCATAGACCCTCTACGACATCATACAGCCATCATAATCATAACTAAATAATAAGCTACAACATTCATCTAAGCTACCAAATGATTCTTCCCAACTTTCAAAGTTTCCAACAGTTTTTGATGTACAAGATGATGAAGTACCATATGTGGCATAATATCTAATTCCCTTGGACGGGTACAACGTCGGTGCTGATGCTGGAGATGGTTGTTGTGCAGCGTGTATCATGGCTATCAGTTCTTCTGGTAGGTTATGCAGTTCATTGTTATTGTATTCATCATCGAATGTTGTATTACTTTGATGTAATATCGTCGATGAGTGAATGTCATCATTAGTTGATGATGAGAGAGGTGGTAAGTGAATAGGATGTTTGTTGATAATCGACGATGTGATATCGAATGATGATGAATCAGTAGAGGAACATGTCTCACACATCGATGATGCAGCCGATGTAGTCGATGATGATGTTAGTAAAGCAAGTGCCAATGTTAGACAGATTGATTTAGATGATGCGATTGATGGACTCATTGTGCTTGTGTGGATGTAGTTGTAAGCGTCGGTGTTGTTGTAGATGATGATAGCGATATGATTTGCAATGCAATATGGCTAGATGATAGAGCGTTGATATGCTTGGAAAATTTATGAGCAATTCACTAACCGCTAAATCGGCGGGTGTAGGTTGTCGTCTCTTCTTTCTTCTATTTGCCATAGGCAGCCCATCCTTTGAAGGCTGTGCTATTTGATCAATCGTTTTTGCTTCTTTTCATAATGACTGAGTACCGCCAAAAGCACCAAAGAAAGAATTTAAACCGCCCCTGCATAACAAATGTCTCAATTGAATTTGGATATTTGTTTAGATACTGAGTTTGTACAGTATAACCATACTATTTCTACACATATAAAATTTGTTATGAAGATTGTACTATCACGAAGAATTCTCCCTAGAAAACATCAACTAACTCACGGTTACAATCCAATGATAAATAGACAACAAATGAGCCGCTCCAGCGTATCACTAATAGCCGAGCTGATCTACAGATCAGCTTCGGCAATGACCAAATGTCCAATCTCCTTGTATGGCAGTGGATTTGTGGAAATGTGAGTCGAATAAGTGAAGATTAAAGTTATGTGTAAAGCGGCCAACACTCACGCACACTCGATCACGAGGATAGATATCATTTACGAATAAGGGCCACATTCATCTGCTTTGAATCCATAATTGCAATATCATATCATCGATCGAGCTCACAAATACAAACTGCTGGCCGTCATATCGTCAAAGCTGACTAACTTATTGCAACACATCCCACTCGCCTATCTTACCGACACTCCTATCATTACTATCATCGTACCTACTATCATCATCATGTCGTCTCAACTACCCATGTCACCACCATCGTCAGCACTTGACACCACCGCACTCTACAAAATGTCAATAGACGATATCACATCACGTCTAATTGCAATGCAACAACAAGAAGAAACATCATCATATGCTCCCATCGACTACTTATCATCACTATCTTCAAGTACCACCACAATATCCGAAGCTACAAAAGTTGATCACATCTCATCAAGATCTAAAATGGCACAATGGTCATATCAACTAACAGATATGACATCATTATCACGCTTGGCGGTATCACGTTCTATGAATTATCTAGATCGATATCTAGTTGCAGCAGCAACTACTACCCAACAACAACAACCAAACGCCAATAACAGCAATACGCAACCAAACCCAATCAAAGATAAACGATACTATCAACTACTATCAATGACATGTCTATATATTTCCATTAAACTATACGAACCACTAAGTATGGACGCTTCCTTACTTTCCGAGATAAGTGCAGGATGTTATACTACACAAGAAATATTAGATATGGAATCCAACATATTACATACATTATCATGGAAGGTTAATGGTGTAACGTCACAAGAGTATGTCTCATTAATGTTAGGTTTGTTAGACCCAACTAAATTTGATTATGATATGGATATCGTAGGTAGTTTATTAGATGTATCCAAGTATCAATGTGAATTATCAACATTAGATTATGACCTATCGACACAATATACTTGTGGTACGATAGCCTTGGCATCGATATTGAATAGTATGGAAGTATTAGAAGAGAATGTACTAAGTAGTACAGTATGTGATGACTTCTTGAGTAATGTTTGTGATATATTAGAGTTGAAAAGAGAAGATATGAAGACTGTTATGGATGTACAAGTTAAGTTACGACGATTGTTTTGTCAAAACAACTCGTCCTCATCATCGGTGTCTCGTCGTCGTCAAGAAGAATGTTCCTCAAGTGCTACTAGTCCTCGAACCTCAAGAGACCAACAAGTTGATACCTCAAGAGATACCTCAAGAAGGAGCAATTGTAATGATAACATTGCAGTTGCTCTGGATATGACTAATACTGCCACCACGAGCTCAGCTACTGACACTAGTAGCAGAAGTAGCAAATGGAAAGGATCGTCTTCCAAGAGCAAGGCAGCCTCGAGTAGTACTACTTTCAAGAAGCATTCCTCGCCTGTGAGTGTAGTATTGAGTCATATGTATTCTCGAGCGGCCTAAGAGGAAAAAGACAAGATGAGTATACATTCCATTCTTATACAAGTAACATGCCTATAAGATAATATAATCCAGAGCTGCTTAATCACTTTGATTTTGTGTCTATACCCTTGTTTATAGTAGCCGATGATACTTCTTAATCTGTATTTTGTTTCCGAAACAACACTATCGTATCCTATACATTGCACATACAATACAAGCTGGCAACAAAAGGACAACTCATATACCATACACATTACATTATTACAGTTCTACCAGTGCCGCAAGCGGCTTAAGCTCACCGCAGGTGCCCCCGGAGGGGTATTAGAAGATACCAGAGTTGAAATGGAGCAAAAGGAGGGCAAAAAGAAGCAAAAAGAGCTTCCGTTAATGAGACTCCGAACTCTGGTCACCGCGTGAGAGGCAAGCATTCTTTATGTATCAAGTATATGTCGTGACAATAGAGTGAATGGACTTCTAACACGGAGCACCCTAAGAAGAAGATACCAGAGTTGAAATGGAGCAAAAGGAGGGCAAAAAGAAGCAAAAAGAGCTTCCGTTACTGAGACTCGAACTCAGGTCACCTGCGTGAAAGGCAAGTATGCTAACCACCTACACCATAACGGAGCTGTTATGTATAGATATGGTACTGGACATAATATACTGCACTGAATTGATACAGGTATTGCAAAAAACCATTTTTGGAGGTCGGGGGTTAGTTCAGTTTTACTTTTTGTACTTTCAGCCATTGCAACGCTTCAACTGCTCCGATTAACACCATTCCAAGCATTCCATCCTCCTCTATAGCATCTCGGTGATGCGTATACCAAGTTTCATGGACGAACTCCTAGTATCAGTGGCGTTATTCTATCCCCTTGAGTCAAGCGAGCAAAATGGAGATTTCGGTATCCTAGTAATGCTGAAGGCTGAAACGTACTTAGCCTTTGGAGATAGGTAGATTGACGCAAACAATAAATAATATGAGCTCCACAGATACTATGAAAGACGGCAAAGACAACAATATCGATGCTGCCATCACTGAGGAAACCAAGAGTGTGGCTATGTCAGATGATAGTAAAAAGAATACTGATAAAAAGTGCACATCATATGAGCAAAATACGACTATGGATAACATCACTGAGGATTTAAATAGTGTGGCTATAAGAAATGATACGTCTGTATGTGGCAACTGTGGTAAGGAGGGTAGTGATGTCAACAATATATGCAACAAATGTAAACAAGTGCTGTATTGCAACGCGGCATGTAAAAAGAAACATCGACACAAACATAAGAAGGTATGTGAAAGAAGAGTTGCAGAGTTACATGATGAGGAATTATTCAAAGAGCCTCCGCCTCCCGAAGAGTGTCCAATTTGTCTTCTTCCGCTTTCAAATGATGAGAAACAAGAAGTTTTTCAAGTGTGTTGTGGGAAGCGTATCTGTAATGGTTGTTGTTATGCCATGGCGTTGCAAGGAGGGAAACATCTCTGTGCATTCTGTAGAATCCCAGCTAGCAGACAAGATGAAGAGATCATCAAGCAAACGAAGAACCTAATGGATAAAGGAATTGGGTATGCATTCTATCTTTTTGCCAGTTATTATGCCCGGGGAATATATGGTTTACAACAAGATTATCAAAAAACTAATGAGTTGTTGCTCAAGGCAGCTGAGCTTGGTTGCGCAAAAGGATATAATAAGTTGGGCAATGCGTACAACTTTGGAAGAGGCGTAGAAAGAGATGCTAAACAGGCTAAGTATTACTGGGAACTTGCAGCTATGGGCGGTTATGTAGATGCAAGGTATAATCTTGGTTGTGTTGAGTATAAAGCAGGCAATCATCATCGAGCATTCAAACACTGGTTGATTGCAGCGAGGGCTGGGTGTAAGGAATCTTTGGACAATGTTACGAGAGGATTCAAGGACGGATTTGTGACGAAAGACGGGTATGCAAGTACCATGAGAGCTTATCAAACGAGTCGAGATGATGTGAAGAGTGATGCAAGGGATAAGGTTGCCAGGATAATGCAAGAAAACCCACTTTATTTTACTAATCAACCCTACTGACCTTACTACATCAACCGTCAGCTTGTTCATTTCTTGCGATGGCAATAGTGTGGCTAAAAGAAGTGATCCGTCTATGATTGTTTTACCAGATTGAGTCGAGAGCAAGAGAGTCAAAAGTCGATTGGTATATGTATACTGAATAAGAGATGTATTCTCCACTCTAAACTTAGTTTACATTACTTTTATTATACATACTAACAAGCCGCAGCGACGAGAGCTCATAATAAAAATCGATTCAGTTCAGGGTAGTCTGATACTTGTACAAATGTTCTGCATAAACAAACAGTTCATAATCATATCGATTCTTGTCCAATATTCTCTTCCAAGCTACTGATCCTTCCTTGGTCTCATCATCTACTAAACCAAGTAATGCACCGGTGTTTTCATCTTTATTAATGCCATCTGATATTGCATTCGTAAAGCATGTGAGTGTACTCTTGTTTAACCCATCACCATTTGCTGCATTATCCCACCCAAAGTATCTTGAAAACTTTCGGATTGCTCCATTGATATCACTGTATAAACCAATTACTGCTTTACGTCTGAGTATTTCTTTAGATGTGTACATATCTCTCGCTGTCAGCTGTTCATCTTGTCCCTTTTGTACTAATGCTCTCGTCATCCAATTGTCAACGACATACTCACTCTCGGCAAACATTGCATATGTCATTTGTTCCTTTTCTTCCTTTGACAATACATTATCATCATCATCTCTTGACGTCTTGAGTTCTCGAAATCGTGCAAACTCTCGTTCGACAGGATGCCGGACCATGATAAACAGTCGTCCTTGATTCGTTGGTGTGAACAAATCAGATATCTCATGCAACAAAGGAGAGTAAATAATATCCGCCATTCCTGACGTGACCAATCCAAGGTTCTGTGCGCTCCATATACCACCGGGTGTTGATAAATTAACATTGGTGTACTTCTCGCCCATGTATAATATAGTTGATAGATTCATTTCATCTATATCTTCATTATGATCTTCCATACCTTTACCATCACTCGCCTGAGTGAACTTTAAACATTGACCTGCCACACTTTCCATAATTGACCCTCCCGCGAACGATAATCCCCAGAATACTGGTACATCATTCACCTTATCATCTTCACTTAATGTAATACTACCATATCCATCAAGTGTATCTCTTCTGGCAGTAGTAATACGTACCGTACCCTCACTCCAATCAGCTATGTTATATTCAATATTTTTATCAACCTTGGCACCATCTTGACGTTTCGGTGCATCATATCCAAAGCTCCAATTAATTCCACCACCATAGGTAACGAATTGATCTCGATTTGGTTCGATCCAATCTTCTCTAGTTTTGGGATGCATGAAATTTTCGATTGTTAATATTACACCCACAATTAGTAGTATGAAACATATACCAATGAATAATGTACGACGGAATGGTGGTGAGAAGATGAGTTGTTTCATTTTGGCACGTTTCTTCTCTGCATCTGTTAGTGGCTCGTGTATATAATCTGGATGTAAGATTGATTTCGTTGGATCACCATCAACATGCACTTTATTATTGATAAGATTATTATGTGTCGTCAATGTCGTTACAATGGTAGTATCATCAGTATTATTAAGTTTGGCACTTCGTGAAGCAATGACTGTATCTTCATTCTCTTTGATAGAGTTTGCTAATTTGCGCATCTCATCTTTGTCTAACTCTAAGTCTTCATCTTCTGGGATGTCGACATGTGTTAATGGATTCCCTGAGAGACTGATATCTTTCTTCATTGGTTGAAAGTAGGATGGACCTGTTCGTGTTGTTGTATTTGTTCTTGTTGTGTTGTTTGTTGTTCGACTACGAAAAGAAGAGCTATTTGTTGTTGTTGTTGTTCCGGAGTAATTATAAGATGATGATGTTATTGTCTCAGAGGGATGAGATGTACCACTATTTCTCATACTATGACTTCTCATGTTGTTACTGTCATTAGATTGATAATTTGAACCACCAAACACATCGTGTTGATGTTGCTGCGTCGTGTGTTGATTTGGATGTGGAGGAGCTATACTTGCCTTGTGATAAATATCATCATAATAACTATCACGTGACCGTCCCGAGCTGTCAAGTTGAGATGCTGGATATGCCTCGCCTATACTACTGCTACCCTCCATCATTATATTATTGTTTCTCATATTATCTTCAAGATGTAGTTTGTTGCAACTGTATACAGTATACTGCAACTCTTCAATAAGTTTTGGAATGTATGAGGGCTGCTGCTCTTTTTTTTTGTGTGTACTGTGACTTTGAAGAGTTGTAACACTAGATATTGAGCCTGCGGTTATCTAAGTACTACTATTCGAAAGAGCGTCAAAAAAAGATTAAATGAGTGCAATGAATGTATACCATATCGATTATTGGCTACAGACAACATTATCATCACCTATCATTTTGCAACTCTCGGTCATTATCCTTAAAGGAGTTTCTTGAGTATAAACATGAAAACGATACTCATTAATAATTGCAACAGCCTCCTATTGGTAGAGGAGATTAAGGATTAATAATAATATAACAATACAACAATAATGGACGGATACGATCACGCAGCAATAAAGTCAAAAGCAGCAGCAGCATGCGGTTGGAATTTCATCGTCTTAATGTCCCGTCAAGGGAAAATTCGTTTATCCGAATTCTTCTCATCCTACACAGACTCCCAAAAGAAACGTATATTACGTGATATCGCCTCCGACGTATTACCCCGACAGGCCAAAATGTGTAATATTATCGAAAAGGGTGAATATAAATTCGTTTATAGGAGATATGCAAGTTTATACTTTATTGTTGGTGCGCCTGTTGAGATGAATGAATTAATTGTTTTGGAACAGATTCATTTATTTGTTGAGGCGTTGGATGGTTATTTTAATAGTGGTAAGTTTTGTTGTTGTTGTGTGTTGTGTGTTTATTATCGTATTGGGTTGGCGTATTTATGCTTCATATTTATACCTCTTCGTGTTTGATTTATTATGTAATCTTTATACCATGTGCACACTCTCACAATTTTACCCAATACTCAACAATAAATAAATTACACCAAAACATTCAGTTTGTGAATTAGACTTAGTATTCTCCCTACATAAATCACTAATGATATTATTTGAAATGTTCATTGGGGGTATGTTATGTGAGTCTAATCGGAGGGAGGTATTGCAACAAATTGTTGAGGCAGAGGAAATGGTCGAACAGATGACAAAGCCGGGAGAGGATACGTCGAGTCAATTGGATGATGGATTAAGTTTCCAGGAACAGTTTCAATTAGGTAGAAAGCCTGGTGCTAGAGGTCCAAGAGGGAATAGATAAAAAAAAAAGATGCTATATATTAGGGATTACGTTTGGGATTGGTTTGATATGGATTGTAAAAAGTAACCATAAAAGAGAGCGCTCAGTTTTGAAATGGATGAGAAATAAAGAGGAGGGAAAGGTAGTCTTCTAAACAATTCAAACAACTATAGTTTGGAGTAAGTTAAATTGAAATCTAGTAGTACACAGTTTACAATACTTATATACATAGCTACAATCAATGCCACTACCAATGTAACCAATCTTCTAGTGTATGTGAGACTTTGTCTTCTAATTCCCAGGTATCGAAGTGAGCATCGCCGCTTATACATTCCCACCATGAATGGTTATCACACTCATCAGATAGTTGTGCCATAGCTACCCAAATACCAGTAAGTTGTAGTAATATGTTGCATATCGCCCATTGTATTCCGACAGCTTTTGGTAAACAACACGGACACACCTCATAACAAGCATATGCGTCACTTCGTAAGACCGTTCTTCCAACACAATCGTTATACACATCAAAGATTGCATGTAAACCAACAAACGCCCCGTAAAATAAAACTATGTAGCATAGTATTGGTGAAAAGACATACCATTCCATATATATAAAGATTGAAGTGACTAATGCGTAACATATATTGAGTACTACCATTGTCCGATTTGGAGCAAAGAATAGACTTATTAAGAGAAGTCCAATCAATGCACCAGCTGCTCCGGTGGCTGTCTTTTGACCTCCACTCATACTAACGAATAAACTTCCAAATATAGCTGCACCTACATATCCAGCAGGTATGATTAATACTCTACAACCACCAACATAGGAGGTGACACCACCCTCATTATCATAAACTCTAATAGCTCTAACACTACCACAAGTAATCCAACAGGCTATCGCATGACTCATCTCATGTAGAAAAGTCGTTAGTAAACGAAATGGATACATGACCATTGTATCATGGAAGAATAGTATGATGCCAATGTATATTAGATAGAGGAGTAGAAAGGCAATTTGTGCTTCATTCATATCTTGTTCTTAGTAAATTGTTGTGTGTATACGATCAATACGTCATCCCCGATTACAGCACCACTTTTATTGTCTTGTCGGTGCACCTCCTTACTCACTTTCTAGTTGACTCGATATTACAACTTGATTAAACTATTGAAATAACTACAATTTGAAAGAGTGTTAATAACACTGACTTATATTCATATAGCTATATTTACTACCATAATATCATTTCAGAAATTGCAAACTATATCGTTGCTCTTCTGCTCTCAGATGCACTACATATATTATTTTGTGTAGATAAGGTCAATACGTAGATTTATAGTATAGGTAGACAGAACCCTCCTTAGTCATTATATGAGAGTTGAGTCTATCAAAGTATTGACGTCTCTATTGCAACACGGCTCGACCATTTGATGCAGCATGTATTAATAAGGGTAGATAGATATAATTAGGGAGTATTACTTGTTAGTTGTTGCAAGGCGGCGGCGATAGAAACAAGGTGACTCGGCACACAACATAAAGATTCTCCTCTAACGACCAGCGACTTGGTACACCTTATTCCTCTCGATATTTGTGATATCTATATTGATAATCATCAATAATACAAACAATGGTATTAAATAATATATTGGTATCACTTCTACTGTTGATATCGCCGATGGGTGTCAATGCAAGATTCTCGCCGCCTCCTATATTGCAAAATAGTCATCGGTACACCACCCCCAACACAATATCACACTCTCATAATAAGTGTAGGTATACAAAAACAATATCTGACATCAAAAACACGCAACATAATTCAATATTGCAAATAAGAGGGGGCGGTATATTCGGTAGATCAAATTCTAACGATGATGAAGAATATGAGTATGAATATTATGAACTAGATGACAACACATCTACTTCTGATGATTCAGAGTATTATTATGAAGAGGAAGATACGGATTATCTATTATCAACTCCAATACCATCATCTGATACTGTAATAAAAGAACGAGATGACAATGACTTCTCAGCTAAGAAACAGAAACAACAAGCAGTAGCTGAACAGAAACGTTTACAAAAAGAAGAGAAGAAGCGTAAATTAGAGGAAAAGAAGAGATTGGCAGCTGAACAAGCTAAGCACAAAAGGGATATAAAAACAAAGTCGAAGCAAAGTAACAAGAAGAAGGATAATGAGAATGAGTATTTATTGGAAACTCCAGCAATCGAGAACAAGTCCAGAAAGAAGTCACAAAGCAAACAAAGGAGATCTCAATGGTTTCCACAATCGTCATCCAAAACTTCATCAGCACTAGTACCACCCTCCTCGGGAGGTATTACAAATCGTGGTCGATCGCTTTCATCTATCAAATCATACAATTATTCAGCAATACTATCATCATTATCAACTATACTATCTACCATCGTACGGCCAATTGGAAATGTATTATCAAGTATTACAAACAAATTAATATCAATAATATCAAACTATATATCAATACTATGGTCTTTAATAGTTAATACATTTGATTATCTTTGGTATGGCCCAGTAAATGGTGTAACAACTACAGGTATTGTAAATCGTCATGGTGGATTACAAAGTTTATTATTCAATACACAAATTGGTATGACAATATCATACATTATTGGATTAACTTTGTTATCTGTATTAGTTACCAAGTTATGGAATATTAAACCAATAGGAACTGAAGATAGTGACGAAGATGATGATGATAATGCATACTATGTCGATCCACCAACTGTGGAAGAAGAATTACGATTCTTACATCATGATTTTGATGCACGTAACCCACTTGCCAAGGAGAGAATTGCAAAGGTTATCACTAAGAAACAGAACCGATTCTCCTTACCTGAACGACGACGACAACGTCGTGATATGAAAAAGGATGATAGTCCTCGGAATAGAAAAGGACGACGTAAACATGCCATTGAATCAATACAATCTTGGTGGAAGGAGAGACCGGGCCAACGCTCCATATCTATCATTGAACCACAACATTTGCGCGATCCACAGAGTAGTAAAACACAAAGTCAAGAAAGCATGAAAAGATTACAGAAACAACTAATGGAATCAGAACAAGAACGAGAGATAATGTCACGTGATATACGTGATCTTAAACACGACCTGCAAAAGGCACATGACGATTCACGATCTATAGTTTCTCAAAACAAGTGGTTAGAAAAACAAACATCACAGATTATTGAAGCTGAACGAGCTCGAGAATCGGTCAAGGGAGTATTAGACCGAGAGAGAACACGGCGATTTGCTGAGAATGAAAGGAAGAACCAGCTAGGAAGGGGATACAACGACTTGGACCTTGACAAGACAAGAAGAGACACAAGAATAGCCGATTATGAACTACCGAACAACCTTGCCAAGGGATTTAACGATTTGGACTTGAACAGCATGGGAAGAGATGCATCTCGGAGGTTTGATGGTATAAGAATCACAAGAGAAATTGACAAGAATGACGACTATGATGCAATGTAAAAAAGAAGATATATATCACATGAAAAGGGGATAGGGGAGATTAAACCTCATGTAGGAAGAAGGAGAATAACGCTAGCTAAAATATCATTTGCTTTATGTAATATACAACTCTTTATAATTCATCATTGCCTGCACTGTCTCTCAGCAAGGGAAATGTTTTGAGCAGTGCTTCACTATGTTCCCATTGATTCAAACCTATTCTAAACTTCTCTGGTATATCTCCTACTCCATGATAAGCTCCAAGTACCATACCGATGGCAACAGCTCGTGATGCATTATCTCCGCCAACCATGGCATTGGCTTTTGCCGCTTCGATGAGACTCCTTTCATATTTGACGATGAAGTAGATTGCTCCAGGCAATGTGCCTTCTGTAGGCGATGCTTTACCAACTTTGATTGGTTCAGATTTCCCGACGTCCCACAGTCTAGCCATACTTGTTAATGCCAAATCATCAACAAACTCCTGTTTTGACAGTTCATTATTTGGATCAATTGCTTCATGCACTTTGTCAAATGCTTGCTGTACCTTGTTTTGTATCCATTCCCCAGATTCTTCGGCAACTTCTTTGATAGCCTTTGTTGGGGGTATATTGTTATGAATAATTCTGTATACGACTTTTGCAAAGAATTGATTACCAAGTATTGCTGTCCGCTCTTTATGAGTAAACATCGTCTTCCGAGCAGCATCAACTACTTCCTCTTCCGAGGAGTAATATGCAAATACACTAGAATATCGCAAAGCCATAGCATTGGAGTTGCCGCCTAAACTATTTACTGAAACTCCCTGCTGAATTTGTTGATATGTCTGCTTGGTTTGTGTGCATACCCATTGTTTCCACCCATTGGTAAGACGTTTCTGCCATAGAGGGATGAATTCCGATACATCAAATGAATGTGGATTGTCAACACTTTGTGCTAAATGTTCAAGAACCAATACATTATACTCTCCATAGTCAGTTTGATCACCCTTCTTTGTGCCCGGATGATAGTTTCTAGCTCCCCATCCAACTCCGTGTGTTTGGCCGCCCATAGCTTCGCCTGGTGCCATGTACTCGTCAATAATACCATCTAATATTGTGTTTGACAAAGACAAAGAAGTGAAATAGATAAGCATATCAATATCTCTGATTTGTTACATCTTTGATGCAGACCATTTTTAGCAAACAATATAAATACACAAACTCACTGTAGGCCTGCTTGATCTTGGGTGCATCATATTCATAATGAGAGCCTAAACATAAAGCGTCTGCTACCAATGCTCCAAAGTATGCTCCTCGGATTTTATCTTCCCTCTTCACATCGGAAGCTGTCGCAAATCCTCGGATACTTAGGAGAGCAAGGCAAGTAATGGATGGTAGACTTGTCTTCATATTGTTTATTAATAGCTTATTACTAATACGGTATATTGCACTCATATTATGGCCATCAAGTGTGAGTTCATGAGTCATCAACAACTCTCTCTAAGAAAAAAATGACAAGAGGCGAGGGATTTTATGAGAGTATGGAGCATGAGTGTTGATTTCTTTGCTTGTTGTTGCCGCCCGTCATCCAAATCCGCTAGAGCTTCTCCAACAACACAACCCTATTCCTCTCCCATAACAGGTAAGTCAGTGTTTTGTGCGTGTGCATACAGCGTTGGTTGCAATAGGGGAGGTGCCGACTATAGGATGATATCAGTTTTGATCACATGATGTGCACAAAAAAATCTTATATCTTTTCTCTACTACTACTTATGTACTACATAAATTGTCCCTCTCATATCATTATATGACAGACCAATACAAACATAATAATGTCGTCAGAAGAAGAAGTACGTACCCAACTTGATATTACGGATCAGCCAAACGATGATAGTGATGGTCAAAACAAATCCAAGGTAGATGAATTGATTCAAAAAGATATAACAGATGTTCAACACTTTAAGAGTACCATCGAGTCACTCAGTCGTATAGTCTTTCTTTATAAAGATGGTGCTACATATGCAGAGGGAGTCATGCCTATGCCAAATGATACCATGTTTGCATATGCTTTTGAAGCTGGTTTATTGCAAATGTGTTTAAAGAATCTTGCTCGTTTTAGTAATACCGGGTATGATGAAATCCTTATGAAGCCCTTGGACTTTATTCTCCGAGGAGCTATTGCAGTTATGTTCAATGATGAATCTTCTAAAGCTATTGCTAATGTGTATGGTGGTGTTGTTTTGGCAGTGAAGGACCCCGATGTTCGAGCCTTGGAGAATTCCAAGTATGATAAAGCTGTTAAGATGGTACTCCACATTCTTGGCACAAATGTTGAGTCATTAAACAAAACTATTGATGATGAGGGTAATATCATTTGCATTACATGTAAGATAAACCTTGAGGTCAAAGGGCGTGCCATCAAACGCTGCGGTGGATGCAAGAAGGCCACGTATTGTAGTATCGAGTGTCAAAAGGCCGACTGGAAAAGGCACAAGGAACATTGCAAGAAGAGAATCGTCGACCCAAGTAAGCACAATGTAGTAAACTTTGGCTCTAAAACTGCTAGTCACGAGAAGATGGCTATTCACTCGGAGAATGCACTACAGGCGGCTCAATCTATCTTCAACAGGGGCATTATTGGGTGGTTACATCAAGCGAATCAAGATGGGTTAAACATTCTCGACTGTCTTGTTTGTATCGACTTCCGCAAACACCTTCCTCATACACGGTTACTTACTCCAGATGAGTTGATCGCCGGTACTGATCATGATTATTGGGGAGGAGAGCCTTGCCCTCCACAAATGAAGACATTCTTGAAGGATCATCATGCCAAAATGGTTGCAGATGGGTGCTTATTGGCTTTATGCATTACAGTTCCTCCACGAGACAAGCCTCTTGCTGCCCGAGGATCCGTTGCTATTACTCCAGCTCCCTTCCGAGGGCACTTTTATCCGGGCGGTTGGCCAGCTTACCAGGCCTCATTCAAGAAAAACTAAAGTTGGAGATGATGTGGGATATGATTTGGGGTATGAAAGCATGTGGGATATGACTTAGAATTACATTTAGGACTTTGACTGGGGAGACTTCACTAGCTATTGAAAAGATATAATACACTTGGAAGTAATGAATAAGGACAATGGTATGCATCTATTGTGTTACTTCCATTACACATGCTTTATTTATTCTATTGTGCCACAACATTTACCAGTAGTAGAAAAGTTCCAGGAGGTCAACTATTCCAAAGGATGTACAAGTTGATATTTTTATGAAAAGGATATGCACCGGTATAAAGAACACAGTGTTATCCACTCTTATCCACTGTCTCTACTCTCGAGTAAGTCTATTTGAGCTCATTACTATCCAGGCTTGTAGAAGGCTAGAGTAGATCTTCGACGCTAATTAGTATACCTACCATAGGTATTTTGTTGCTCACTCAAAACTTTATTAAATTGGGAGTCTTTTATAACTTCAGAATATGATTAATGATAGTATCGAATGGTCTAATATATATTGTTTGATTATTATGAGTTGTTGTTATAGATAGAGGTATCAGATTGATGTGTAGCCTGCAGCTGCCGCGTAACAATCAGAGGTGATCAGTCACCACGGCTACATCAATACGTGATACATCGTTTACAATCTACCTATATCAGAATTCGATATGTTGATTATTACAATAGTAGTGTGGTGTATAGTACAGTCATTAGGTACTAGTAGATACGACTATCCTTACTAACACGAGCAACATTAATGCGTTACTTGTCCAATGGTTCCCTCACCTCTCTAGAGGTATATTGAAGTGATAATAGTATCCTATCCATGATTGCAAACAGATGTGCTGCTCTTCCAACGCCATGTGATGATATCCAACGCATAGATGAGAGGAGTTATCATCGCCTAATGGTAGTATAATATAGAAATATATCGCTCAAATATCTTTTGGTATAAAGTAACATTTCTGTGAGTAAGACAATGCATCAACTTATCCGCCATAATACCCCAACGCACAAACATAAATTAATAACCGACGGCCATAAATCCCCAACGCAATAAACACAATTGAAAAATTAGCATACGAAAAATTGAATAATTAGTAATAGCGGAGTTTGGTGCTCATAAATTCAATAAAGATTAAAATCACCTATCAATATCACCCAATAACAACAACAACAACCTCTACTACTATGAAGCTCTTATTCGCTGGAAAGTCCGCGTTAGTATTGTTTGATTGTATTAATTCTTGTGTTCAGTTTGATATATTTCGGTGGTTTGTCTACTTTGTTTTGGCCTTCCATGATTATGTGTACTAACCGAAGTTATGTCTCCCTCTCATACTCTCTTCATCCTCTTCCAGTCACTACTACTCTCTTTGCTACCTCTGCTTCTGCCAAGATGGGAGAACACCGCAATCTTCATGCCAAGGTTGATGCACTCGAATCTGAGGTTGCTGAACTCAAAGCCTTATTATTGGGTGTTTCTCATGCCGCCCCTCAAGGAAAGAAGAACCTCCGCCGTGCACTGGAAGGTGATTTAGTCATTGACTCAAATGCCACCATGACAGAAGAGGATGGTACCCCCGAGGAAAAGGCCGATGATTTGATTGCACAATATGGATTCGGTCACGTATTGAAGAAAATTCTAGTTGATATGGATCCTGTTTACAACTGTCTTGGATTTGACGAAGTCACTAACACTTGTTCCTTTGGAAATGAATTTGTTGACATCGTGGCACAAGAAGGTATTAACATAGACGCGGGAAACAGTGAAGATGGAGGGAACGTCGAGATTCATGCCGTACAGGGCAATGATGACGATGTGGAAGGATCAGTTCTTATCAAAGGAAACACCGGATCCATTGAGATTACGTCGGATGATGGCATTGAAATCACAACCGATGATGCTGTTGATATTGATGCGGGATTTGGTGTTACGATTGATTCTGACGATATCACCCTTGATGCTGGTGTAAGTTTTTGATTGTTTGAATTTGGGTTCATGAGTATTATATTAATAAACTTTATCATTTCTCTTCTTTTCTCACTTGATAAATAAATCATAGTCTGGTATTGATATCACGGCTAGTGATGACATAACAATTATTGCTGGTGATGATGACGTTGGAACACTCCTTATCAAGTCTGGAAAGTCCGCGTTAGTATTGTTTTGGCGTGTAATTCTGTGTGTTCAATATGATGTTTCGGTGATTTGACCTTAGCTTACCTCTAATTGATTGCCCTTGCATACCACGTGTACTAACTTATGTTACAACCGGTTCTCTTCATCTTCATAAATCATAAAACGCGCATCTTCCAGCCGGAGATATTGACATAAAGGCAGGGGTGGAAGCTGATGATGATACTGTCTCGGACTCGGGTGGCAATGTAAACATTGCTGCTAATGAAGCCCAGGTAGCTGGAGCCAGTGGTGACATCAACCTTAACTATGATGGTGACCTCACCGCGAATTCTGCTATTTTTGTACCCTAATTAGGGTATGGTATGTGTGTGGTAAGTAGGTTAGATAAGCGGGCAATGTTAGATGTGAAAGAATGTTTTTTGACCAGTGAAAGTCTGGTAGACGATAAAAAAATCCCGCAGTAGATGATCCAGTAGAGTATAACAAGTATAAGATATGAATAGGTACGTATGATGTGGACACATAGCTATTTGACTTACCTCAAAAGAAGTATATCGTCAAGTCAATACATACGAGAGTGTAAATTAAATTTCGATTTAAGTTGTTGTTGATCCAGTATTTATTTGTTTAGCAAAGATCAAGACTTTACCCTCCTCTATTTCAACAATCTTATCAAGATGCAGGCCAGCTTGTGTTATTAACGAACCATTACTCATCAATTCATATCCTTCAGTTGATATCTATTGACCTTGAATCTCAAGGGATCAGTCGTTGACTTGAGAACAATCTACGCAATGGCAAGCAGCTGCATATCTTCAATATCTAGCAAGCAAATCGATCTATACCGCTCCCTCACAGATGTGAAGCAGTAACTATTGTTAAATAATAGATGTGTAGACTGGATATAAAAATTATTGGAGATTTATATTGTTTGCTTCGATTCTACATACTGGATAGATACACTTTAAGATATTGTATCTCTTTTTCAGTTTGATAATGTAGATCATGCACTCTTCTCCTTTCACTTAAAAACATAATGATAGTAAACTATGTCTTCCTTTCATATAGTTCACGCTGCTGTATCGTACACATCTGTTATCAAAATAGCACATATCTTATGATTCTTCACATCAATTTAATACGATTGTGAAGTAGGCCAAAAGAAGAACCAGCCTAATATCCTTTCACATATACTATCCAACGTAGATAATCCATTGGTTGTATATACTTCATCATATTCATCTGGGTATAACATTATATCAGCTTCTGTCCTTATTTTGCTCTTGTATTCTATAATTTTGGTGTTTGATTTGTAGTTAGGCGTTTCTACTGACACAATTGATGATGATTGATTAGCTGTTCTATTATTTGTCTTCTCTATATTGTTTGTCTTTTGCTGTTGTTGATTACTACTACTACTTGCACTCGCTACATTATTTCTATTTGGTGTTCCATATTTCTTCCCACCACCACATGAAGCAAGTGACATACGAGGAGGTGCTCTAACATTACTTATCGATGATCCCCACTTACCATATGTATGTGAACTATTCTTCTTACTATTATTTAATGTATTGTGATTGTTTGGATGTGAATTCTCTCCTTCTATATTGTTATTGTTATTGTCGGATGCAGATAATTTAGAGTGAACATTATTTCGTTGTCGAAGTCCAAAAGTATCATTCATTGACGGCCGAGGTGATAAACCACCAACACCGCCACCGCCGCTTCTACCAAAGAGATTACTACTCATATTGTTGCCGTTGTATATATAGTCTTGAGGAGAAGTTGATGTCTACGCTTGCCAAAATCTCTTAACTCTTTTTGATATCTCAAATGAGATTAAGGTCTTGGCCATAAGGCACTCAGATTTGGCTCTAAGGCACTGCCTAAGGCACTCGCCTGTATTGGGAGTCTATTGATACTAAATGGGAATAGTATCCTATTAAAGTACGGTATAATTATACAAATACGGTGTACAATACGGTAATGGATCTCAAATTGCTTTACTCATATTCAGGGCATTACTGGCGATATATTGCCTATAAAAACACTAGATATAAATAAAGTACTCTTTTTATTGCATTTTTGAACTCCTCTCAGTGAGCTGAACAATTTGATATATATATTTATGAGATATTTGTTAGTACAAACACCTGAACAACACTTTTGAATTGAGTCCTTGAGTGCCCCGACTGAGTGCCTCCAAATGCCCCGAAACAGGGTGTCGGGGCAGTGCCTTATGGCCAAGACCCTAAATGAGATCTCCAAAAAATAACCTCAGGGATAAAGGGGTAAGGCTACTTACCCAAGGATTTACTTAAGGGATAAATTTATTACACTTGTAATATTTCTTTGCTCTTTTCATCATCTCCTCATATTTTTACTCTTTCGGTAAGTGCCATGGCGGCCTCATAGTAGTAGTGGTGCCGAGGATCATCAAGAGAGATATACGTGTGCATAATATAAGCGTTTGCATATTTGATTTTGGTGTGCGACAGAAGATATGGGCACCTCTCCACATAATATAGATATTTGCAAGTTGCAATACATTATTATCTATCCTAACACATCGACATACCATACTGACCATTCCTTCTCTTATCAATCCCCCGATCTACAGGTGTATGGTTATATAAAACTGTTCATCCATAAACTTTGGTTAAATTGTTGACGAGTATTGAGCTCCAGCGTCCAAAGTTTCACACAAAAAACAGTTTCTTACACACTTATAACAAAACAAAATAACATCTCAAGATGCCTCTTTCCGCAGAACGCAAAGCCGAGTACTTCGAACACATGAAGGAACTCATGTCAACATATGCAAAGTGTTTCGTTGTTGATATTGATAATGTTGGTTCTATGCAACTTCAACAGACACGTTTATCACTTCGTGGTACCGCTGAGGTACTCATGGGTAAGAATACCATGATGCGTAAATGTATTCGTGAATTCATGGAGGAGAATCCCGATTCACCCATTGGTCAGCTTGAGGATTGTTGTCGTGGTAATGTTGGTTTCGTATTTACCAATGGTGATCTTGGTGATATTCGTGCCGTACTTGAGAGTAATGTCCGACCCGCACCTGCCAAGGTTGGTTCCGTTGCTCCCATTGATGTTATCGTACCCAAGGGACCTACTGGTTGTGATCCAGGTCAGACTGCCTTCTTCCAAACATTACAAATCTCCACCAAGATTACTCGTGGTCAGATTGAAATGACCAATGATACACACTTGATTAATGCTGGTGATAAGGTCACTGCCTCCGAGGCTGCTTTACTTCAAAAGCTAAACATTGAACCATTCACATATGGTATGGTCCTCAAGAAGGTATATGACTCTGGATCCTTATTCGATGCCAAGGTATTGGATATTACCGATGATGTATTGGCTGCCAAGTTTATTTCGGCACTTAATACCATCTCGAAGTTATCACTCGCACTTAACATGCCCACTGCTGCTAGTGTTACACACAGTGTTGCCAATGCCTTCAAGGCAATCTTGGCTGTTACTGTTGAACTTGATAACTACACCTTTGACAAGGCTGATATCTACAAGGCATACCTTGCTGATCCTTCCGCCTTTGCTGGCTCCGGTGGAGGAGGAGGCGGCGGCGGTGGCGATGATGCTGCCGCAGCTCCTGCTGAAGTTGAAGAGGAAGTTGAGGAAGCACCACCTGCCGTTGATATGTTCGGTGGTGATGATGGTGGAGATTATTAAATGATATCATATGATAATATGATATTCGCCAATCTTGTCGTTGTCTGTCACTACTTTACATTGCAGTGATGAACTAAATCTAAATCTTTAGATATAGTCTTACTATCTATGGATATTTACTAAATATCGTATCTTATAGTACATTTGAAGACACGGGTTGAATGTATGCCAATGAAACACAAGCTGAAGGAGGTATGTGCCCAACTTCCAGTGATACACCATGTTAAGTCAAGATTTTGCACTATGACCCGAGGGTCATCATTACTTTGTGTTTGAATGTGACGATTCCAATGATGATACACCCAAACTATTGTGGATGTGAGAACGTATGCGTGGCGGTAATACTGCTTATCTCGACCTCGGTCGTCGATGGTTTAGCCTTTGTTAGCTGTGACAGGACATGTGACATGAGTCTTGTTGCCTTCTTCGGGAAGAAAAAAGTACGTGTTGATCAAATGTCGTCCTCTCTCCTCTATCATATTATATTAGGCCCCACCAATGTAATTGCTGTTTATATTGTGTAATTGCTTCAATAAAAAGCCAACCTTCTCCTTAATGCAATTGCAATTCATAGACTATCTAGCCGACCCCTTATTGCAATATTGCATCCCTAAATTTAAATACAATAACATTATAATATAACAACTCGAAAAAATAGGTATCAATATGAGTGAATCAACAATTAGAAACTCAGCCTCAACAAGCTCGTTGAAATCATCAGTAACTAAACCAGTTTCAGTCGCTACTGAAGTTGTAGAACCTGCCGTCCAAACTAATACCATTTCCAATGACGGAGGTAACATCTTAACACAATCATTAGCAATGGTCGATTTAATCTTTGGTATATACGGTATTGAATTATGGCATTATAATGAGGCTAGTGGAAAACTAGCAATTGTTAATCTCAATGAAGAAGATGATGGAGAAACTGGCATTAGTGGTAGCGGATCATTTTTAATTAAACGTCAGCCACAGGAGACAGATCCTAATAATGACTATGCAACACCGGAAGCATTAGATGCGTATAACAAATTAACGAATGTTACACAATCGGGATATATTGCAGTGAATGAGACAGATCCAGGTGTGGGATTATCTGGAGCGTTGTGGGCTGAAAGTTCGGGTGGGGGAAGTGATACTGGTGCTAATTTCAACCGTGCTTGGGGTGGTATTGGACATAGTGGACATGAGAGTGTAGTTTGGCGTGATGTTGGTGAATTGGCTGATGATCCTGATCAGGTGAGAAGAGATATTTAGTATTTGTGTTTGTGGTGTTGTGCTCATATCATATTATTTGGGCATATCAATATCAAATACACTTGTGCTCATATCATATATTAATTTTCTCCTCCTAAATAATACAAGCCATATGATGAACGTCTTCAAGCATTAGCAAAGGCTGGGTTTAAGTTGGCAACTGGAATTACCTTCGATATTAATGGGTACCGTGGAATTTGCATTGTATATGGAAACCCACATGGCGATCGTAACAAGTTGAATGATCCAGCAAACGCCAGATTTATGAATAATGCTGCTCAATTAATTGGTGCAGCGGCAGCGATCCAAGATCCAATGAAACAGGTATTGGCATTCCGAAAGGAGGAAGCCTTCAACAACTGGCATAGGTTGAAAATCAAACTATTAACCATTGTTCGTATGCTTGGTGTTTTGAAGTATTCAAATGAGAAGTCAGGCGGATTGTCATCTGATAGACCAAAACTTGAGAAGAAGTCATCCATGGCCATGTTACGAGAAGCATCAGCTCGATTCCGTGAGAACGCGAAAGAGACTGCTGAGGAAGTTAAAGAAGCAGCCAAGAACAAGGCAACAAGATGGGGAAAGAAAGTTAGAGGTGGTAGTGCTGGAATTGCTCCAGCCTTTACTTGGAGACAATGTCTGTGGACTTTCATTGGTGTTGTTACTACACATACCATCCTATCTCGTATCAATCTCTTGATCATGACCGAGAGTGATAAAGACTTCAAGCTCATCCTTGCTCCATTGGGTGCTTTGACTACTCTGCAGTACAACTTAACAGCTGCCCCGGCAAGTCAGCCTAGGAACGCAATCTTTGCTCAAGTCTTTGCAATTACTGTGGCCATTTGTCTGAGCTACATTCCAGGCATTCCACCATGGTTTCGTTCGGCTTTGGCACCAGCTATTGTCATCCCAGGCATGGCAAAGTTGGGTATCATTCATCCACCGGCTGGAGCGTCCGCTATCGTCTTCTCGACATGGAAGGAGAACAATTGGATAACAATGGGAATCTTCCTCGCTGGTGTGGCTATTACTATTATAACTGCCGTGGGTATTAATAACATGAGTGATCGACGTCAATATCCAACGAGTTGGTACTTGGTCAATAAGGCAAAGAAAGCTATCGTGGGTGAAAACGAGTTGGGTCAAGTTACTGTCATTAAGAAGGCACCAGCATGAAGAGCGTTAAACGGTTAGATTTATGTATGTAATGGGTCAAGTGTTCAAGCTTTGTTTCTAGTTAATATGGTAACTCTTATTTAATTCAATTATGTGATACTTGTGATAGGAGTACTTGAAACAAAGTGTTTCCCTAGTACTAGTACCCTATCGTTCATATACTATCTACAGGTTGCGCCCCCTCTTGACAGTGTACATAAGTATATCAATTACACAAGCTCACATACCCCAACTCGCCTTACTCCATGACCATGACAACGTCATCACCTCCATATCCCAAGTACTTGCAGATGTCATCATTCTCCTCCATTAACAAATCGGTCTTGCAGTATTCGTCGTAAAGTTCAACACACGTGTTGAGGTGATCAAGCTGGTTGTCGGTATCGCAGTATCCTTTCCCAAGCTTTTTGATTTCATAAGGGATATCAGAGGCCTCACGAGTATTGCCTGGAAATGTTAAAGAAGAGAAGAGAAGATAAAGGAATCGGATATTGAGGCTTGGGTGGAAGATATATGTACAGAAGAAAGATTTAGTTATGCTTACCATCATCGTCATTTCCTTCATCGTCATCATCTCCTCCTAGTACGCCTACATCGTCGTCGTCGTCATCATGATGCTTATGGTGCTTGTGGAATTAGAAGTTGATTCCACACAATGGTCACAAGTATATCCAAGAAGAGAGGGAGGTAGGGAGGTTAGTATTTGTTAGTGGAATTGCAAAACCATATCATATGCACAATTAAACTCAATCTACAGCCACATAAGTATACATTCATCACTTGGTTTCACAATCAGAACACAGAATGCCCAGGTCAAAGGGTGGTCGTGCACAATTAACTTCTGCTTACCTTGTGGGGCTTAGGAGGCTTGGGTGGTCCGTCTATAGATTTCGAGAAGTTTAGAGAAGAGAAGAGAAGAGAAGAGAAAGGGATCAGATATTGAGGCTTAGGGGGTTGGAAGATAAAACAAGATTAGTGCATCTTAGTTCTTACCATCGTCATCATCATCATCTTTGGAAGGATGGGGAGGTTTGGGTGGCTATTAGAGAAGTTGCATTGAGATATGAGAGAAGTAAGAGATGCCTCCTTACTCTATTGGTTACAGACTCATGCAAGCTAATAATAGTGGCTCGCTCACCTTCTTATTACCTGGACCCCAAGTTGCAGGATCGCATCCAACCATGCCAGGAGGGCAATCATCATCTGAATTTTGAAGAAGAGAATGTTATCATTGAATGTCTACAATTTGAAAGGAGATAGGTACTGTATTGCAATGATACTTACCTCCTGGGCCAGGGCCGCCATGATGATGCTTATGTGGTCCTAGATATGATCATTAGGGTATGTGAGATTTAGTTACGAATACATATACAATCAACTATCTACTGAGCGCACAAAGACATACCAGGAGGGCTAGGCTGATCATCATCGTCAGGTCCTAATTGAGATAAGACAAGAGGTGAATAAGAATATCAGGATTGAAAGATTGACATCGTCGTCATGCTTCTTATTGCCACCACCGGGGCCTGTGTGGTATTATGCAGTTAGAAATAGGATATAGGATAGAAGATAGTACAATACCCTAAACGAGAACAATATGAAGTGCTTACCATCACCTCCCCCTGAAGGGGGGCCTCCATGTCCACTTTCCTTATTTCCTCCTCCTCCACCGCCGCCGCCGCCAGGGGGTCCTCCACCTCCTTTATCTTTACTCAAAAGTGCATACTCATCGACCTTCTTATTGACTAGAAACTTTGATGCTCCTCGTAGGGCGCCGCTGGCGGATGATCCTTTTAAGACGATGGTAGTAGACTCCTGTAATGTAGACACGATGATAAATGAGAAGAGGGGTAGTATATTGAATGAGTTGGCTGTGTGGTGACACACAAGATATGCAATATCTAGTTTTGAGCATAAGATGTGCACATGATGTGCGCTGCCGATCTTATATCTACACGCCGATCAAAGAAACAATCAGCCACAGTACACCACCGGCCCGCCTACAAAGGATAAGATATCTAATTGCAAACAACAAATAGACTCACCTGAGAGTAGACACTTGGCACAGTTGAGAGCAACGTCAATGCGGAAGACGCTAAAAGATATAATTTCATGTTTTGATATTTATTTGATACGTATGTTGTTTTGATTGATTAAATAAAATTATGAGCTCTACATTGCAATTGCAATGCATCGATCTTGATCAAACACACATTGAGACACCGAAAGCATTATTGTGGCCGACTGAGATGTTGCGTGTGTTGTTTACTAAGATATTAACCGTATTACGTGCTCTTAATACGATGAATTATTACGATACAATAGCAAGGTGCACCGTATTGCAATGACATTTGGCAGTATATGTAATTTGAAGGTGCACTATCATTGCATAGGTTGGCTATCAAACTAACTAACTATTAATTATAAAGTTATACCTTATATGAAACAACAGTAAATCAACAACATGGCATCACTCAAACAACAAATAACAACAGCATTCAATGGCGTAGGCACCACATTAAACCCAACAATCCTCTCTCAAGTATCAGCATTATCAACCTCACTCCGATTAACACCAACACAACTAGCCGAGGCATGGGAAGCACATTCCTTAACTAAGGGTATTGATGAATTAAATGATGGTAGTTTTAAAGGTTATTTGAGTGTTGTTTCTAAGAAACAAGATGGGGTGGGTGTGAAGGGTAATAATAATCAGACTGTAATGAGTAATAATCAAACGGGTTTGGGTAAACGTAATGGACCGGGGAGTAATGTTACACCCTCACCTGCTGCTAAATTAATCAAGACCGAGGGTGGTAGTGCTAATAGCACTGGTATTAAGTCTGAGGGTTCTACAGCATCAGCCGGACGGAATGGATTATCAGCCGTGGATAGTTTAACAACACCAAGTGGTAAGGGTGCACCGTCTCCAAAAGTTAAAGGTGAACCAATGTCTGCTGCTGGAGGTAGTGCAGCAGGAGTATCAACAACAGTAATCACACCAATGAAAATTGAAACAATTAAATATACACAACGTACTAATTCCGGACAGACTGTTACATCGTACAATCCAAATAATTTACCATCCACTAGTGAAGTATTGGCAATTAAAACTTTAGGTGAAAAAGAAACCATTCAAAATCATCGTGGTGCTACTATTCAATTACACCCTTCATCAACACATCCCAAGAGTACCTACAGACATATGTTCACACCACTTGAAAAACGAGCAACCGCCTTAGAATCCCAATTAATTACCATGTCAAATAACATTTGTCAAAAGTATAATATCTCATCCGAGGAAGATGAAATGATTGCAGCAATGGATGGTATTGTTAAATCTGAGGTAGATAAGATTAGTGGAAGTGAGGATGTTGATAGTTTATGGACACCGGTGGGTTTACCGAAGCAGAGTAAGGTTGTTTGTGTTGGTAGGATTTGTAATGAGGTACGTTTATATTTTTTCTTGATAATTTGTTTAGTTTTAGAGATGGTACATGTGAGATTTGGGGTTTGGTATATGTGATTAGTCGCATTTTTCTGTATTTAGTATTCAGCTGCTTGTTATAGATTGGTGTTGTTAAGGCTGGGGATTAGGAATGGACCGTCTTATTTGAAGCGCATATCATATTATACTCACTCTCATGTACCTTGTACCAAAATCTTATTTAAACAGGCTCACGAGGGACGACTTAACCGTGCCTCAATCCGTCTCGAGGGATCACGTAAAGACTCGGCAGGATCACGTATCTCTGTTGATTTACAGGAACTCAACAAACCCAACGAACAGGGAAAGAAACAATCCTACTCCTTCTTCCCAGGACAAATTGTTGCCGTGGAGGGTATTAACTCCTCCGGACGGACGATGCAAGCCTCACGTCTAATTGAGGGTGCCGCTCCACCCTCGGAAACATTGTCGGCTAGTGAATTAATGGATTATCATCATGGTGCTACTAATCAGAATGGTAATCCACTCTCTATTGTTAGTTTATGTGGACCATTCACTACCAAGGATAATTTGGATTATGATCCGTTAGTTGATGCTATTTTGAAGATCCAGAGTGATAAACCTGATGTTGTTATCATGTGTGGTCCATTCGTTGATGGCCGACAACCTCTTGTTACCGGTAATGACGGAGCCGGACCAACAATCGATATTGATGGGACGGAACGTACTGTTAGTTATGAATATCTCTTTGCTACCAAGATATCGTCAATCTTGGAGGAGATGTATATGAATGATCCCGAGTTGAAGACACAGTTTGTGTTGGTACCAAGTTTGGAGGATGCATTCTCGGATTCAGTATATCCTCAAGCACCATTACAAGATCGTACGGAGGGCGTTAAGGTACCCAAGGGATTGGAGGCTGAGTTTGGCGATTTGGGCTTGCACTATGTTGAGCTTGCTGGACGTGAGAATGACAAGGAGGCTGTGAAGAGTTTCAAACGTGTGCACTGTGTATCCAATCCATGCACTCTTCAAATTAATGATGTTACTGTCGGTGTGACGTCCACTGATGTGCTCTTTCATATCTCGTCTGATGAATGTAATGCCAACTTGGCTCCAGGAACACGTCTATCCCGTATTGCACAACATTTAGTTCAACAACGAAGTTACTATCCACTCTTCCCTGCACCCAAGGGCTTAGCATCGTTGGACTTGTCAAAGTCAACCGAGTGGGAAATGCCAGTCCAGCCGGACATTTTGATTACACCATCCAAGTTGGCAAGCTTTGCACGAAAGGTATTGGATACGACTGTTGTAGTAAACCCTGGTGAACTAACTAAGAATACAACCGGAGGGACATATGCAATGATTGATATCCATCCTATGAAGAGGGAAACATTGGAGAATGGAGTTGAGGCGAATATGGAAGAGATGGGCAAGGGTGTTCAAGACAGATTGAGGGTTGATATTAAGCGTATTTGAGTTTTGTCGGTGGTAGTTTGTCTGGTATGATGTGTGTGTTTGTATGGTGAGCAGAGATGATATTAATCTTTGCGGCTTATGGAGGATAAGTAACTTGGGAAGTCAAAAGCATGAAATCAAGAGATAAAATTAAGTTAAATGATTATGATATTAGTGACGGTGACACCTGTGCTTCTTGTGTTCCCCGACGATAAGGTAACAATAAAGGCCCGGACAGCAGTTATCAATCCCTTGGGAAACAGTGCAAGGTTGGCCCTCTTTTCTACACTGTTTCAATGCTGTGAATATTTCGTCGTGTTGGTCATAGCCGTCTTCCGTGCCTCGGAGATGGTGGGAACGAGTATGAACGTCACTTTTATCGGCTACTGCCAAAACGCCGAGCAAAGCAAGGAGAATCGAGTGGGTCTTCATGCTTTGTCTGTGATACGTTGTCGTTGTGTGTATGGAGTAGGAGTCTAATCTCTCTCATACAAACACTTCTCTTTAAACAAGATGACAAGAAGTATGAATGATGCAAATAAAGTAAAGCAAGATAAGAGACCCAGATAGGATACCATTTATAGTATCCATAAGATCATCACATACACTAAGCGACTTGGACAGGTTCAGAACTTCATCTAGCTAGCTGTTTATGATACCGTCCTTCGTCCTTCGGAGAGATCTACAGAATATGATTCAGCTTTGGTCCTTTGTTCACTCTTCATCTCATTCACAGACACTTGATGAGCACGTAATGTCTTTGCATACTCATCTTTAGTAATTCGTCCAGCTTTATATCCTTCCCCAACTTTTTTCAAAGAATCATCAAGCCCGGACCTTGCAGCAACCATGTAGTGTTTCATTGCAATATCTTCATTGTTATCTTCCTCCATAATCCCCAAGGAATATCTGGCTATTTCATGCCCTCCAACTGCTGCTGCATACCATAGATATTTGTATGCCTTTTGAATATCCTCCTCAACACCTTGGCCCACCAAATATGCTATACCAAGATTATAATGGGCATGATCTGAACCAAGCTTTACTGCCTTGTCATACATTTCTGCTGCCTTTGCATAATTCTGTGTCAAGCCCATATTTCCTTTGAAATACCTAAATCCCAGCTGATAAAATGCCTCGCTATCATTTGGATGATGCTCCAGTCTTTTCTCGAACTGTTGGACTCTCTCTTCATCCGATTTAGGCAGTGGTACTCTGCAAAAGGGGCACCACTGCTTTAAATTCCCCTTATCCATTTCCTCTTCAGATAAAATAACACATCCAAAGCAAAGCATCTTCCCACAACATGGCATGTATACTTTGACCACACCGCACACTCCTGATTCACATGGCATTGGAAGAAGGCATATTGGACAATCTTCTTTCGACAGTGGATCTTGAAAAAACTGATAATCACGTAGCGATGCCATTTTGCCAACATCCAGTAAAGCTGGTGATATGAGCCCGTAATCACAACTGAACTTTCTCTGAAAATTTCACATCCATGATTGATTTGGGGATATGTATCTTGATTTCGAACATTTCTTCTTCGGTTATTATGAAACATTAGATATCGAACAAACATGATCGAGTCTCTTGCAAAAAAGGATACATTCGTTTGATATTG
>Ga0214480_100154_pt1 | contig 32021 bp, 22 predicted proteins | sample M1_20Mar14CPVII9_3_FD_165042 | JGI IMG/M metagenome (GOLD analysis project Ga0214480, IMG submission 165042) | Marine eukaryotic communities from Monterey Bay, California, United States - M1_20Mar14CPVII9sort6BwellE17 | ecosystem: Environmental > Aquatic > Marine > Unclassified | place: USA... | reverse complement strand
TAACTTCATTAGCAAGTTTATCCAACTTTCTTCCGGCACTCACATATGCAATAAGATCTCCTGCCGGCAAGGAATACAATTTGCACATTCGTTCCTCCTCTTCCTCCTTTGTCTCGACAAGACGTAACATACGAAGTAGATTCTTCCATAGTCCACCTTGTGTCATAACATCAGCTCTCATACCCCTATCTTGCTGGAAGAGAAGAGAGAGACAATAGTACTCAAATTAGTGCATGCGGTTTGCAAAGGCAATCAAATAAAGACAAATGAAGGCCAAAGGAAGCACTCAGATCTCAAATACTTCACATTGACCATATGCATTCATATAAGATATGTAATGATAAAACAATACAAACGCGGAGACTTTCCTGTGCCACAATTTCCATCCCCTGCTCCTCACATAACTTCCAAACACTCTTCTGCTCCGGACAGATCCATGCACCACCAACATCGACAGGATGATTAGGTATACGATCACAATCCTGAGTTAGTTTGTAGGTACGTCCACCAACTCGATCGAGTGGTTCGATGATTAGAATATCTTGTCCTTTGATATTGATATCTTTATCAAGTAGTTTTCGAGCGGCGGTAGCTCCGGCCATACCGCCGCCGACGATTGCAATCTTATACTCGGTCTTAGTAGACATCTCTTATCTTTAGTTGCACAACTACAATTAATGAGGGAGCATGGAAGGTCGGTAAGGACGCCATCTGATATGATAGGTTGTTGTCGTCGCAAAAAGATATTATGAGAGCACAAATTGAGGGTTTATCCATAGACCTAAGGGCCGGGCGCTGGGCGATTATGTATCCAAATTTGACATCAATGTCCTCATTTTCTGGATATCTTCTCACTTCGGTATCCCCGTTGCAAGAATAAACATGCTTGTGTGCAACGACATAAAGAGCACTGACATAAAGAGAGGTGCTGATGGCAAATACATCATGTTTGCATAGGTAATAGCAATCAATATTAGCAACAGCCATCAACATCAAACAGTCCAAACCAAAAATGAAATTCTACTCTATCCTCGTTGTAACTCTAGGTGCAGCCAACTATGCCACCGCCGATGATGGTATCAACATGTTACGTGGTATGCTACCCAATCTCAAGAAGATGAAGGATGATGCAGGTGTAGTTGATGTTCTAGCTGATGATAAAGAAGAAGGAGCTTTATCTTTAATTGAAGAAGTGATTCCATGTGGTGAGGGAAATCCTTGTGACCCAGACAGTAATAAACCTCATTGTTGTCCTAATCCTAATCCTAACGGACCTGATGATATCTGCATGACGCATGCTCCAGAGAGTTAGTTGGCATATTATGTAAGAGAGAAGAGCAGAATGTCAAATGACAAATATCATTGGGTAGATCTTGTACTTGTAGTTTTCTAGAGTTGTTTGTGTTGAGTATGGTGAATGTGAGAGGAAAACATATAACTTATGAACCTAAAGTAACCATATACAAACTAACACAATTATCAACACATACAAAACAACATTAGACTTTACATTACAACTACAACACATCAATCTTAACATTCAGTTATTACTTGATATACTTTTGAGCATATGAAACAGTAGTAACTCTTTCTTCTTGCCACTGGTTACTATCAATATCCAAAGCACTATTACCAAATCCCAATCCAACAACACTGCCCGAGGGTGACTCCAAGTTTTGACTATAAGTTTTTGCAATACCGATCGGGACAGTGCGGATATAACTACTTGAACTCATTTTACTACTGATACTACTGGCAGCACTGGATACACTGCAAGTGGGTGATGGCAAGGGATGCGAGTATGAGTACCTGCCCGTCCCGCGGTTGTCAAAGGAAGAAGCAGATGACGATAGAGCGTCGATTCGTTGTTGGATATCACTGATGCGTGACTTGACAAGCCCATTACTACATTTCTTGGATTCTGACTTGGGAAACGAACTTGTTGTACTCGCTGGAGATGGTATCTTTCTCTTCTGTATACCACTCTCGAACGACTTCTTGGGCACAACACTGGAAGATGTAGAAAAAGCAGTCACAACTGAAAGCTTGATTGACTTCTGAAGTTTGGTGGTGACAACTAGTTCATCCTCAGGTTCATCCTCATCGTTCACATCACCGATATAGATAGCTGGTTCTTCTTTCTCGGTGATATCTTTCTCATGAATGATTGGGCCAGGTAAAGAACTATCACTATTGCTGTCGATTACTGATTCAGCAATACTCGTTTGGTCAGAATGAGTAGTATCTGGAGCTTGCAAGTTATCTTCAACATCTTCTTCGGCATCACTGTCAACTTCTTCTTCGGCATCCATATCATGCACATAAGAAGCTAGAAGGGCTTGCTGATACTCATCTAGGTATGAAATGTCATTCGACTCGGTTAGAATATTTTCATTGAACTCTTCTGTTTCAGCTTTCTTCTGGAAAGTACTCTGTGGATGTGTCAACTTCATGGTTTCGTCATCAGTTGCAACTTCACTATTATGACCCACTTCTATCTTGGTCTTCTCTTTGGTATCCTCCTCGGGAGCTACTACTGCTACTACTTCTTCAGTAGCCACGTTGTCATTATCACTAACCCTAGCTTGCTCTATTACCTCGACTCGAATACTCTCCGGATCTTCTTCTTCATCAGGCGACTCCACATTAAGAATAGGGATACTTGTAGGTGGCTGAGAAACATCTAAATGACTATCCGAATGCTCATCAAAGTTCTTAAAATCATAATTGATTACTCCATATAATAGATCTTGAGGAAGACTGTCACTTGTTACAGGTTCGGTATCTATGATTGTACCACAATTACTAACAACGACACTTGATTCAACTGAGATGATCGACATGGCCGAGGGTGATACTGGCATACCGTCGGCCTCGGGTGAAGGTACAAATACCTTGACATCAGTTATGAGCTGCTCCTGTTTGGTAGCAGCAGCAAGTTGTTCGGCCTTCTTGGATATCGATCTACCAAACGAGGGAAGGATCTTTATCATTGTCTTCTTGATATTGCCCTTATTGATCTTTCTCTTGGTACGAATGTGTAGGATACGTCCTTTCTTATCGGGTTTATTATTATCAGACTTGGGTGGAATCTCATCACTCATCTTTACTGGTTGATCCTCCATAACATCTACCTCGTCATCAAAGTCCAACGCTCGGACTAGTGGTTTACTCGTCTCAGTCAAGGAGGGGATGGTAACATCTTTTCCGACTACATCATCATCCACCTTCTGGAGATTGCTTGAAGATGAATCAAATCCAATTCGATTCTCTCCAACAATCTTCTCTTCATCGGCACAGACTACCATTGAAATATCTGGTGCCACTTCATTATAACTTTCTTTGTAATCTCCTACAACTTCATCTGCTACGCCTTCTCTTTCATTATTATCATCTGTTGAATCAACGGAATCAACGACTGGCAGTCTTTCCTCCTTCTTATCATCGACACGTTCAACTTGTTTCTCTTCCGTTGGTACCTCTTCTTTCTTCATTGAAAGATATGGCTCAGCTTCATTTAACATTGCTGAGTATATATTAAGAGTAGTTGATGTTACTTGTTGAATCGATTGATCTTCTACTACTACTGCAGTCTTAACATTATCATCGTCACCCTTGACACTACCCTCCTTGTCCACTACTGATTCAATACCACTCGAAGCAGTAGGTGTTAGTTCAGTAATAACCTCGGGTATTGGACTTAGTATCTTCTTCTTCTCTTCCTCTTGCACTTGTACATTCACTTCTTTATTGATTGACAAACTCTTTTGCTTCGTTGTAGCCTTCTTCTTCGTCTTCCGACTTAATAATCTATTTGATACCTTATTCTTCTTTTGTTGTTGTTGCTGCTTTGTATTGGGTATGGTTTGTAACTTGTTACTACTTTTTGAACTATCCATCTTCTTACTACCCAAACTATCCTTCTTCATTGTACTATTCACATCCTTTGCTCTACTACTCTTCTTTAAGCTCTTTTTCTTACTCTGCTTATTCATTTTATTAGTAGCTCTTGAGCTCTTCTTGCTTATAGTATGTGCAGCACTATCCTCAAGATTGTTGGATCGTAACAAACGTTTCATCTCTTTAAACTCTTCAAAAGACATTATCTGTGGTCCTCCTTTCCCATGTTGTTCATTACCATCACTCATACTATTATTCGGAGGAGGCAATACAGGAGGTACCAAAGGAAGTTGACCAGTACGACGCATTATCTTAAATTGTTCAAATGACATTGGCTCCATCATCATCTCTTTCATATGCTGATTGTTTCCTTCTCTTCCTTTTTGTTGCTTTCCTCCTTTCAACTGTCGTCCTCCTCCATTCTCATCTCCTCTCGACTGCTGTTCTCGTGTAGGTGACCACATTACCGTACTAGATTGAGATGATGGAAGGGAGCCACCAGAACGACGTATCGATTTAAATTCTTCAAATGATATTACTTGTGGCATACTTTGATTTGAAATAGCTGTATTATTGTTGTTGTTGTTTACTGGTACTCGTGTTGGTTTTAATACTTTTGATTTAGTTGTACGATGACGAGAACTAGCTGCTTTGTGACTTTGAGATTTAGATGCGGTACGCTGCTGCTTCTTTGATAACTCCTTCTCTACTACCACTTTGAATGATGACTTCTTATTGTCAACATTGTACAAATATGATTTATCCCGTTGACTATTTGCAATTTGTTTTGATAATCTCTTCTGCTGTTGTTTCTTTTGATGTTTTTGTTGTGGATTTATATTCTCCATATCTGATAATGGCTGTCTACTCTTTGATTGTATTGTACGAGTGGTGTTTGATTTGTTGATATTGCTGTTTGATTTGTTGTTATTGAAATCACGACGACGGCGGCTAGTGGCCATTGGATTTTGGGTGTATACTCGTTGCTTACCACTCATCTCTCTCTTATGTCTATTACTCTTTGTTTATATTACTCCAACAACTACTCCGTCTAAATAAGATTTATATGCTCTCTCTTCTTTCTCTTCTTTTCAATACTACTTTAATGTGCCGAATATCTATCTCCTAGCATCAAGTAACATAGTACTAAGTATAAATCTAGATAATTGTAATAAACTATTAGCTAAACAACAGTAGAATAGACTTTCTACTTTGTACAATAACATGTTGCAATTGCCCTATACTACTACTACCTCTTCATATGGTATCATATCATGAGTGCACCGTCGCGAGTCGAGAGGAGGTCGGCTCGAACTCTTCTTGGTAGCAATCATCAAGTGAAGCAGAAAGCAGAATGCAGAACGCTGTGCCGTTTTTTCATGCCGGTATCCTAAATCGCTTCATTTTTCAGTGTCAACAAAATCAATGCTGTGGCGTGAACGTAGTGAATGCCAATTGAGGACAATATAGCACCATAATTAAATTAGTTAGTATAGGATAAGGCAGTCTAGTTAATAAACAATGGCGCCATCATCTCATTACAATCGTCGTCAATTCGGCAATGGCGGTGGCGAGAATATTAATCCACAACAGAATAATTACAATGCCTATGCTTCATTGACACGTTTAGCTAAATATACCACCACCAACAACAACAATACCACCACCACTAACAACACCAACAATAATATGAACAATAGCAATAAGAGCAGTACTCAGCCATCAGCAGCAGCAAAATTTCAACGTGGCAATAAAAACAGTAAAGAAACACAGGAACGTCGACCTACAGTGAAAGTCTCCAATAAAAGTAATAATAATAATCCAATGAGAAAGAAGAAGAATAGGAAAGGGAGTACAACGGGTATAGAACGGAGTTATCAGTCTATTAATAATACACGTAAATCATTGGGTGGTGCCGTCAACGGTGGTCGTAGTTCAGCAAGCAACAACAGCGTGGGCGGTAACTCAGCAAGCCGCAGTGGTAATAATAGCATAGAAAATAACAGTGGAGGGAGTGTCAGCGGGTCAAGTTATCCATCCTTCACCCGACATGCCTCCAAGAAAAATACAGGTATTGAACGATCATACGATAGTGTAACGAACACATTAAAAAGTGTTGGTTCATTCGTTAGTGGTACCTCTAACTCCAGCGGTGCTGCCAATAAAGGTGTGGTAAAGGGAGGTGCCAATAATAATAATCAGGGGAAGAAGAAGAAGAAGGGAAGTGTAAATAATCGTGAAAGTTTTAGAAGTAATGAAGGTTGTGGTTCGTATTTTCCATCTAACAGCCGTGAAAATAGTATGGCCAATAGTCGTGGTGCCAACAATAGTCGTTCAAGTTTAGAAAGTAAGAGCAGCAGTGGTTCTACAAGCAGTAGTAGTGAAGAGTCAAGTTCAGTAGATGACATCTTCCGTACTACACTCCAAAACAATACTATGGGTAACAAATGTGAAAGCGGTGCCTCTGGTACAAGTACTTCCTCAAGTAGCGTGGAGGGGTATTCCCCACTCCCTCCTGAACCTGTGGCAAGTTCTACATTCGATCAGAATGAAGATGATAATTCTACTGTTATTCAACAACAGTCTGTTACCTTTGATGATACCGTGGCAAAGGATAAAGGCAGGGCACAAGGGAGTAAGTCAATTCAGGAGGCACATTCGAGGAAGATGAAGGATTTGTTTCCCTCGCCTTACCCTACCAATACTAATAATAATACTAAGAGGGACGTCTCTTCCAAGGGTGGAATTAGTAAGTTTCAACATGAGATTAATACATCAACAATGGGCACTTCCTTCCAAGAAGAAGAAGAAGAAGCTCCCTTCTCCAACTCAGCCGTGCAACAACAAGAAGATGAAGGGACAACTAGCGGTAGTAATTCAACAGTAGCATCCGCAGTTACATCCGAAGTGATTGGATCACACCTACGTCAAATAGCACCATCCAAAGATGAATATGATAAGTTAAAACGTGAAAGTTATGAATTAAAAAAGAAGCATGAGGTACGTCATGGTGGTGTGAATAAGAATAAGGGATATGGAAAAGATGGAGAAGTAGGGATTAAGAAGGAAAAGAAGTTGAGTAAGGTTACTTCGGGACGACAATTGGAAGATGGTATGTTAATTGGTAAATCATCCCGACCAACAATTAATCATACACGTGGTATTAGCGAAGCACCCTCAAACGTAAGTGGCTTCACTAATAATGGATTACCACACTTATTAGCAAGTCACCATAGTCGTATGAGTAGTGCTACGGAATTAGATGATCATCAATTATTATATGAAAATTCCGAATTGGATAGGGCGTATAATGAACGTGTTGCCAAGCGTAGTATTGGTGTTGGAGTTACTCCAGGAGTAAAGACAGGTGGTCGTCAGCAGCAAGAGAAGCAGGAGAGGAGGAGTATGGCTACACAAACTAGTGGTAAGAAGGAACAGCAGTTGTTTACTCACTCTACATCCACGGCATTAATTACCAACAAGGCAAAGAGTAATAACAGTAGTAACGGCTTATACTCGGCACGTTTGGGTAGTGATCGTAATTCACTTGAACGTGTTAACAAGGTGGGTAAGGGTATGGTAAAAATGACTACCGAGAGTTTATCCAAGATTCGTGATGTATTACATTTAACAAATTCAAATGATGATGAGATGAGTTTCTTCGTTAGTGATGCTAAGACTGGTGAAATTACAAAGCAGAAGGTTAGTTTGGATAAGGAGAAGACGGATGATGATGATGATGAACCTACTGATGATAATGCTGAAACAACAACGGGACGTGAATTAATGATAATTAGTGCAAGTGATAAGGCAGCTCGTGGTTCTCGTCTTGCCACCGAGAAACGTGCACCACCCCAATCTGTTAAGAAAGTTGCCAACATGGCACGTGACTCAATGGATCATGCCGCATCCCAAATTAAGAATGGAATAGGACCAGCTATCGAAGCTGCGACACGTACAGCCATTGCCGCCACGAAGGAGGGTGTTGATGTTATGACACATGATGTGGCACCCAAGATTGGTGTTGGAATTGCCAATACTGCCAAATTGACTGCCAAGGGTGTTGTTAAGGTAACACAGCAAAGTGTAGAAGGTATGGGTATGATTGTACATGATTTGGCAAATGCTAAAACACCCGGTAAGAGTAATGTAACCACTGCAACTCAAAAGATGGAAGATGGACGGTATGCAGATTATGTTCATGATCCAAACTACAAGGTTGTGTTGACTCCACCCAATAATAACAACAACACGAAGAATGCAGGCAAGACTCCATTTGCATATTGTGATCCATTAACACCAGGGTGTCTCGTTGGAGCTGTTACTGCCGGTCGGTGTAATTTGCCGGGGACACATCCTGACTCGTTGGAGTTTCTTCCAGATGGGATACCTCGTGAATTGGTAGTTTATGATGATTGGGAGGAGCGTGCTGGGGTGAGTTGTTGTTATGTGTGTTTGTTTCGTATCTTTAAATATGATGTGATGTGCTAACATAATGGTCACCTGTTCACTATTCAAATATAATTAGTTCCTACCAACTACTGCCGCCGTCTTCCCCAAGTATTCGGAGCATTTAGCTGACAGTCCCAAGTTTGCAGTGGAAGCCAAGGCAAATGTTGCACCTGAAGATCGACGTATTAGTCATCCCGTGGATATTGATGAGGAAACTACCACTATCAACGGTGACGAAGTGGATGTTGATGAGTATGTGGCCTTGAAGCAAGGTCGTCCTTCTCCCAAGAATGCCAATAATGATAATGGACAAGGTTTTGAGTATGAAGCTCATGATGACGAGGGGAACGAAGAAGAAGAGAATGAGGAAAATGAAGAGGAAGATCCTCGTAATGCAAGCATGTGGGTAGCCGTTCCTGATCATTACATGGAAGATGATGATAATGCCTCTGCTGATAACTACCTGGAAAAGAGTGCTGAAGAAATCAACATGGGTGACTTGTTGAATGATAGTGTTGAGAATGAAGTAGAGACCGAGAAGGAGGAGGAGGAACCTCTAGCCACACCCGAATCATTTGGTAGTGGTGCATTCTTTGTTGGAAATGTTCAAGTGGATGAAGATGCCACAGTTAAGGAACAAGTTGCTCACAATACCACTACTCCCGAATCCTGTGGAAATGATACATTCTTTGTAGGAGATGTTCAGATTGGATCTGAATCTTCTCCTGAAAGTACAATGAATGCCAAGACAATCAATAAGGAGGAGGAGGTCGTAGTCGAAGATGTTACGAGTGAAGAAGATGATGCTGCCGGAACAGTAGTCGAGGAAGATACTGTCGTTAGTCCCGAAGATGATGCTAGTAAGGCATTGGTGGATGATGCCAAGAGTTGGACTGCTCCTTCAAATATGGAAGACTTGAACGTATACCAAAATCGTGGATCTCCTCCCACTCTTACCCAAGTTGCATCTTCTTCTAGTTGCGTTGGTCAAGAAGAAGATTCATTGGCATCTCTTGCCAAGGCAACTACGGCAGCCGTTGTCAATAACAAACAACAACAGCAACAAGAAAAAGCAAAGGAGTTTGAAACGCCTCATTCTGTTAGAAAGGGAGAACGTCCCTTGTCGTATACCGAGTTCAAGAATATGAGTAAGAGCGTGTTGTTCGATCTGGATCAGGCAGACAAGTCAAAGGCAACAGCCGTGCCTGATAATGATGGAGGAGGAGAGAACTATGCACATCAATTGTACTTGAACCCATCCGAGTCGACTGAACTATCTCACGAGCCTCCCATTAGAATGATTGATAGCTCTGCACAGCAATTGTATACAAACCCATCTGAGTCTACTGACTTATCTCAATTCTCAAACTGGGCTGCCCCCGCTGTCCCTACTGCTACTAATCAAGTGAAGACTGTTGATCGTCAGAATACGCAGAGGCAATTGAAGGGACGGATTATTCTAGTTCGTATCAAGAAGAAACTATCCAAGGTTGCCAAGAAGATGCTCTTTATCAAGCCGAAAGAGAAGAAGGATGAGATCATTAAGGATGGCAATGGTTTTGTAATTGAACTGCCCAACAACACAAACGCAGCCGCTTACCCTGATCATTCATCTCCTCTGTCGATATCATCAAGCATCATGAGTGGAGTACCCGCAAAGCATACTCTTGGGGCAAATCCTCCAAAGCATGGCGCACCTACTCCAGCCCAACAGTATCTATACGGAACTATTAATTATGGAAACCGTAGTCCCGATGATAGTAGTACCGTGGACGGAAGTAGTGATTCGTTGCCTCCACCTCCTACCTTACTTCCTTCGAGACCAAATACGTCTAATTCAGAGGATGTTGTTAGTTACCTTGCTGAAGCAATGAAACGTTCACATAGTAATGACGATAATGATGAGGATGAGGAGGATAGTGTCCTTCTTTTACTTACTCCGAGGGGTGACGGAAGTGGTGAGGAGATCTGTGAAGTAATTAGTGCCTTGGATGGAACTCCAAACCTTCGTGAAGCTATCGATGTTGGTAATGAAGATGATCAAATTGCCAACTCAGAAGTCAAGCCAAACAATCTCTCTAGTCTGTTCACTGATCAAAAGGGCAATAATAACATTCATCATTTCAATGGCAAGCCTATTGAAATTATGGATGCGGTTGAAGTTGATGAAGGGATTGTATTGACGCCTCATAAAGTGAATCATAATGTGTCTGATGTCTTCCGAACATCAATCGATGCCTGTTCGATACTACCAGGCTCACATATTGACTCCGAGGGGGAAGACGAGGATGCTACTCTACTTTACCATGATGGCAATACGCTCATTCGACAGAGTTCAACGTTTGGTGATAACACCATTGCCACGATGACGAGTGCTCTTCTTCCACCAACAAAGGAAGAAGAGGAAGTAGAGAAGGTTGATCCCAGGCTCACCGTCAAGTCAACGAAGAACAACGATGATACTCTGGGTACACCTATTCTATCTCCTGATGGACTGCCACTTACGCACCAGGCAGCTGCCAACGCTTCCTTCCTCTTCTCTCCCCAGAACATGGGTCGGGCTGATCCTAAAATCCGTGCCAAGGAACGCTTGAAAGGTGCCAAAACAAAGCCATCTATAACAATGCTACCCACTGCAACCGCAAAGGGTGGTGAAAGTGCTCTTGTGATTCGACAAAGTTACTCCTCTCGCTCGTCCTCATTGGGAACCAACACCAATCTTCAAATAATGAGTAAAGAGTCTGTTGTTGCATCTACTAATAAGAAGATGGAGTCTAATGATGAAGAGGAGATTGTTCAAAACAACAAGCAACCAATGACGTCAATGAAGGAGGATCGTCAGTTCTCATTCAAGACTATTCTCAATAAGTTTTCGACTGATGCTGATGATGGGCATCATGTTTCATTCACTGCCACTGCTCCTCCAGAAGAACCACCTGCTTTGCCAAGTAAAGAAGAAGAAAGGACACCTGTGACTACTAATTCTCACCACCCTAAGAAGAAGTATCCCAAGTCGCCATTCCCTGCAGATGGAGCTGTGATTAAATCAGTTGCTAGTGAAGATTCGTCGTCACCTCTGCTTGTCTCGTTGAATGTTGGCTTAAACTCTTCTCCACTATCTGCTGCATCGGTATCTTCATTTAAATCCAATAAGGGTAAGAAGAAGAAGGCTTCACCAAAAAGTAAGAAGGTTCCAAAGTCAGCACTCAAGGTCCGTAAGGGATTCGTGAAGGATCGTGTGTCAGACTTTCACCAACGCACATCTATCGCTACTGCCACGAGCAATGGAGGTGTTCCAACTCCTGGTCGACTCAAGCGTAACCATTCATACAAAACTAAGAATACACGACGTATGACGAATGGTAATGGAGTTCTAGCACCACGACATGCAGTTCTTCAGACTACATACATTCGGTCTGTACCAATTGCTATTGCCAAGACATACAGTAAAGATAGTAGTATTGGTAATAGTTTTAGCTTTGCAATTGATGAGGCAAAGAATAACGAGGAAGCTCATGCCCAACAAGGTATTCAAGAAGAGGAGGAGAAAAGAGTTTCCTTTGCTAGTAAGCAGCAATCTAGCTCACCTGATAGTGTAAAGTCGTCATCATCATCAGATGATGCATCTGAAACTACTGAACATGATCCATTCAACTCATTATTGGGTAAGGTGTTAAACGATGATGATTCTAGTGATGATGATGAAGTATATGAAAGTGATATCGTTGATAAGGAGAATGCTGCCAATAGTCCATCAGTTGATCTTGGTTTCAAATCAACTACACGGACACTTGTAAAGCCTACGGAGATAAAGCAACACGGAGATCGAGGAGCATTATCTCCAGTACCGATGAAGGCTCGTTCGTGGAGGGTATTGGCAGCCGCTGCAAAACTAGACAAGCAGAATAATAAATGAGAAGTGAAGAAGAAGCATGATAGGAGAGTGAGTTAGTTGTTTAATGTTGAAATAGATATGTGTCTTTATGTTACAGTCGTGTGTACTTTAAACCTTAGGATAACTGATAGTTGTCACAAACTACTTATATCGGCAGTTGCAGATTATATGCTAAGGCTAAATGTTCTGTGCAAACTTTTTATCTATTACTCGTTATATCTACTTGCTCTAGGGGCTTTTCCTCTTTTCCTTCCAGGACATTATACTAAACGACTGCCCACTCACTTATCTGTACACACCAGCTAGTGTCGTCAAACTATTTTTATCTTATTCGCTTTTCCTTTTCTTTCTTGTTCAATACAAAGTCATATCATAATCAAAAATCATAATCAAAATCATAACTCATTGACATCATACTGATTGACATTCCATCACTAGAAGATCTACGAGACGACTTTGCACTCTTCAATGATTTGGTGGGTTCCCCAACCCTAATCACAACTATAGCAGGTTCTGCCAGAAGGCATCCATTTATTGAATTTGAATCACATGCACGGTAGCTGCATTTCTCCAAAAGACCTACATATTCTAGGTTCGTAGGAGGAGTATACTGGATGCGTTTGCCATCTGAGGATACTGAACAGTTGCCAAAAGGAATGTCACCACACCCTTTTGGTGTTTGGTAGGTTTGTCTTCCTTCTTTTTCACCATCACATAGTTCACTTATTTCAACAACCAATGATGCACATCCAACATCATAACTTGATTACGTGCCACTACATCAGGGAGGCTAGACTGGCATTCACAAACGGTGCTAATCAACTGTGGTAGTACAGCACACTGAGGTGGAGGGATAACTCCTAAAAGGCCCGGAACTCCAATACATTGCAGGGGGACACCGGGGAAAGAAAGGACTGCATCTGGATTGCCCACCTCATTTCCGTCACCGCAGACGCTGCAAATAGGTTGGGTCATCATAGACATAGACTGGTCTTCTTGAACACGACGGATGGCATGATGACGTTTCTGACCATTTGCATTTGCAATGGTTAATGCGGCAAGTACGGAGGCAAACTTCATATTGTTCAGGGAGAATCGGAGATATGTTTATGATATATGTCGGTGACGATAGGATATGATATAACTACGTTGGTGTACGACGTTGATTGATGATATATATTGTTAATCGATGTAGTTTGCTGGTTTATTGCAATGGAAGATAGGCAAAGGGGGGAGATTGCGATATTGATATTGATATACGATGCTGTGATTATGATTATGTGACGATGACAATGACAATGACAATGATTGCTTTGTTTAGTTTGATATCGAATTCAATATGTAAATTATGAGCTCAACTATATTGTAAAGCACTATATGTTATTACTAGGTGCATACTATATCATGTAGAGGGCTAGCCGATTGAGCGATTAGAGGACTCAACGCACAAGGTGGCGGGAAAGTTGGAATTGTTCATTTTTTAGATACTGTGTGGTACGAAGCCCCGTTGACTATTTTAGTACGATATTTGTCACAACAGTGAGCAGTTAAAAGGAGTTTTAGGGACCGTTACGGGTATGTTTAGTCCTTGCGGACTGCAGACTGCAGATGCCTAATGCCTACTCTTGGCAATATTGACCAGACATTGGTAACCATAGCATAGGTATGTTGTTTATAATATGTATGAATGAATAACAAGCGGCGTATTTGTTTCAAAATATATGAGCATAGATTATTAGATACAGATTTGAGATTATGATCAATTAGAGTTGGCTGGGGAAGTACTTCTTACCCTTGTATTGCTTCTGGTATAGTCTATCCAGGGTATTGCTTTGTATCGTATTTGGTCATCGGGGAGACAGCCGACGGCGCGACTTTTGTTGAATCTGTGCATGTATTTTTGTGTGCACATCTTGTGTTCTAATTTCATTCTTTATCTGCTCATAGCACGACAGCCCTTTCATATCATTGAACACCCTCATAACCAACATACCATTATAAAACATAAGAAACTAAATATCAATGTCGGAGGAAGTAATTGAACTATCAATTAATGAGACACAAGCTCTTCGTGCCAAGCTTGGATTACCTCCGTTACGAGGAGTGCCCAACAGTGGCAAATCATCGGCAGCAGCTCGTGATACCAACACATCAGCAGCAAATACAAATGATGAAGAACTAGTACTATCAATAAATGAAACAAATGCACTACGTGCCAAGATTGGTTTACCACCCCTCAAAACTAACTCTTCTTCAAATAAGGCAGCAGGCTCATCACAATCAACAGCAATACACATCGTACCAACCAACACATCCGCAAATAAGGAGGCTAAACAACGTATTGAAGATGCTACCGCTAAACGATTAAATGCTAATAGTATTGCCGCATTGGAAAAAGAGAATAGTAAGTTTGATAAAGGTAAAGGCGAGGGAGAGAGTGCATTGGACTTTGCTACTAAAATGTTACAATCTAAGAACTCAACTAATGGGGATGCTGCCAAGGATGAGAAGGATGATAAACAAAAGAAGAAGAAGAAGAAACGAAAGAAGAAATTAATGTCTAATCCACAGTTATCATTAGGCGACCACGATGAAGAAGATGAACAACAGTATACAGCAGCAGACCTACAAGGTATAAAAGTATCACATTCCACTTCTGATTTTATAGCAGGTTCCACAACAGTATTAACTTTAGCTGATAAGTCCATATTAGACATTAATCCCGACACACAAAAGGCATCCATGAATACTAACACAGAAGATGATAATGAATTAATCAATGCAAATATGGATAATGATACACAAGCATTAGCGAATTTAAAACGAAAACGACAAATTGAATTAGGTGCAGGACGTGCCAGAGGGTATGCTGGATATGATGATGATGAATTTGAAGAATTGGGTGGTATTGGAATTGCTGGTCCTGGGGGTGTTGGAGGGGGTGGTATTGGAGGAGGAAAGAGTGGTAGAGGATTTGCAATTGGTGCCAATGGTAAAGCAATTGATTCATCACAAAAAGATCAATCTAAAACAGATATATTCACCTCTGGTGCAATTAACTTACAGTCTCGTAATCCATCCAAGGTTGCCAGTGATTTCATGACAGATAATGACGATATTGAAATGGGTGAATCACGAGAGGAAAAGTTGGAAAAGGAACGTAAGAAACAACAAAAGATATTAGAAAAGTTAAGAAAGAAGGATAGCAAGAAGGCTAAGAAGGCTGCTAAGAAGAAGAAGAAACGCCGTAAGGTTGGTGGGGATGAGAGTAGCGAGGATGAAGGGGAAGAGGGTGGTGGTGGAAGTAGTAGTTTATTGGCAAATTTAGAAGCAACAGCCGTGGGTAACGACATCAAGAAGAGACGTCGTCAAGATGATGGTGACGATGCTGCCATGGATGACAAGGATAAGACATCAGCAGCAGCAGCCAATGGAGAAAAGGAGGATGAAATGATTGAGAAACGTAAACGATTTGATAAGATTATGGAAAAGGGTAAGGTCCGGACTGATAAGGCATTTAATAGTAGTAAGCCGCTCATACCATCCAAATCAATGGTGGGTCATGACGATGGCGATAACGATGATGATGATGCCTTCTTGAATGCGGCATTAGCCAAGGCACGTCGACTTAAACGATTGAAAGAGTTGAGTGGCGCCGGTGGTAATGCCAATGGAGGCGGGGGTACAGTCAAGAGAGAGGATGCAGTAGTCCAAGCAGTGGCAAAGTTAAAGCAAGAAGAAGAGACCAAGGCCAAAAGCGAGGGAGATGGTTCCGGTGAAGCAGGAGGGAAGGGTGGTATTACATTTGAGTTTGATGAAATGCAGGAGTTTACACGTGCCTTACGAGCTCGGGAAGATCAAGCAAAGCGTACAGGCAAGGATGGTAAAGGGGAACGTAGTCGTCGTGGAGTTAAGGCAACTGTCCCAGGAAGTAAGGATGTCACCACATCCAAAGGTACAGTCAAGGATGAAAGTACCAACGCCGATACTTCCATGTCTAAAGCACAAAAAGACGAAGTCAAGGTTGAGGATGTTGATATGGAAGAACTAGCTCAAGGAATGGAGGAAGAAGATAATGAAGAAGATGAAACCTCGGGAGCATTCGGAACTACTGCCGAATCCGCCGGAGTCGGCCGAGGCATGTCAAGCTTCCTATCCATGCTCAATCAAACTGGTGAGATTAAGAAACACGCCACCAAGGAGGAAATGCGTGGTCGTGCCAAGGATAAGCGTACCTATGAAGATTACGAGCAACTCGATTTACAAAAGGTTGTTAATGTTGATACTAATAATGCACACGAGAAGGATGTTGAGTTGGCAAATCGTGAAATTAAGTTGGAATATCGTGATGACTTTGGTAGATTATTAACGAGGAAGGAGGCATATCGTGATATGTGTTATCAATTCCATGGACATGGTAGTTCAAAGAAGAATCAGGAACGTCGGTTGAAACAGATTGAGAGGGAGCGTGAGGAGGCAAGCATGGCTAGTAGAGGAGGTGTTGGTACCTTGGGATCATTAAAGGCTACACAGAAGGCTACCGGTAAAGCTTTTGTAGTACATAAAACATAATGTAACATCCTTGTTGGTATTGATTCAACTTGTTCTTACCTATTTATGAGGGGATTGTTCCCCTTTTGATTGTGACTTGAGAGTCTCTGTCCAGCATCGATACTACCCAACAGTACGGACCCGCTAATCCATATTTCATTACTCCTAACTTTCGCCCATCCTTGTAAATAGATAATGAACCCTCCTCTAAATCAAGAAGCATCCCTATGTCACCATCAGAACCTACGGGTACCGAATATACCACATTATCTCCTGGGATTTCAGACATCCGCCAATTACTTGAAAGAGTCAACCCAGTACACGGATTGTGCATGCAACATTTAATGCTGTTGTTATTGTCATGTGTTGGAGAGAAATTTTGGTAGAACTTCGGGTGAAGGGGATGGTTCCTTGCATTTCTATTAGCCTGTCCTGGTCTCATTACGCCTAAGAATAAGTTCAACTTATCTCCAGTGCAATATTGAAACGATACATAATGCTTGCCTGCCCTTAGTATATTGTTGCTAATTGCATTACCCCAATCATCATTAATGTTAGGCCTAACACATGTTTTATCCTCATCATTCACATACTCAGCTCCTCTAGATAGTCAGCTGATCAAAAGTAAGAGGACCTCTCATGAATTGAAGATAATGATAATCTGCCAATGCACTCTCTCCATTATAATACGGCAGTGTAGATAGTTCTTCTTCTGTTGCAAGTTCATGTATTGCAATACGTGTACTCTCTTCAATTAGTGATGGTTTATCATTAGATGCACTACCAAGCCGCTTACATGTAATAGCTAAATTGAGTACATCAACCGAAGGAAGATAGGAAATAACCTTGGACAAAGTATCACTATTAAGTACTTCTTCTTTGTTTGCTATCTCTATCTCGACCTTTCGTTTCTTTCCAATTTGAACCATCTTTGTAAAATAATTGAGAGAGTATTTATGTATATCTTATTGCAAAAGAATATCAATTGGCTTTGGGCAAACTATCAGTAATTACGAATGTATTAGTATACTACAAATACATTACTCTCTCTCTCTAGAGGTACGATACCATCCAAAACATAAATTGATATGAGCTTATTGAGCTTATTGTAAATGGGAGTCTTCGATAAATAATTGGGACAAAAATATGTATTTAGTGTATTTTTGTGTGACATTACTGAGCATTACTGTGTACCTATGTCTGTGTATGTGCGGATTATATCAAAGCAGCCGAATGTCAATAATCAAGTAGTAGTGTAAGGTCAATGATAGTTTATTTCTAATCTAAAAGCATAAATTATACTCTCATAATAACACAAAGAGATTGAATCTGAAGCGCTGTTGGTATTGAAAATACACTCATTTACAGTATTTATTTGGCGGCGGCGGCGGCGGCAGGGTTAACACCCATACAAAGAAGAAGTGTTATTCAACAGTGATACATTGTCCAAGATTATATCATACCTCCCTTCAATTGATGTACTCAATTTAGCTATTACATGTAAGAGGTTTGGTATATTATCTGGTGTTGATGAAAACAATCAATCATTAAGAAGTCTGCAACCATATTGGTACAAGACATTGCAACTGAGGAACAACTGGAAGCATTACCACATTACGAGGGTGAAAGTTCATTGGCAGATTATCATTATCTTCAATTAATGAGGGAACCTCTTATCTTTGATCAGCTTGTTGGGGATGCTGAGTATGTGGATGAGGATGACAAAACATGTGCTGCAGTTAGACATATTCGAACGGATGTGGGCACTGCTTTTAGCAACAATATAATGAGGATAGGGAAACATTATGCATCATTTCAACGGACTGGTTCTGGTAATGTGATGGTGGGAATAATGAGACCAGGGCAGGCAAATCAAAATGATTGGGGCACGAGGAATGTAACAACAATGTTCATTGTTGTATGTATAATACAATTAATGGGCTCTGTTTTACAAGTGATTGGCCCAATCCATATACATATAAGCCGGGTATAAGATGGGATGGAATGGAAAGTATGACTTCTGATGGTGAAATAGGGATGCTACTTGATTTCAGCGAGGGTACATTATCTGTTTACAAGAATGGACGTAAGCTAGGAGTTATGAAGAGTTAGCAGGTCCATATTGTTGGGTGGTATCATTGCGTAGAGGAACTCAAGCTACGATCAAACGGGGAACGATTCCACCAAGTTGAAACGTTATAAAACCATAAGAGATGATGCTGTGTATATAATATATACCCTTGATGAAAGGGCTCAGTTCACTATGGTGATAAAGTGCGTAGTTGTGGATCATAAATCACTCTCTACCAATATCATGGGTTGATATACAAATCACATTTCTAACAACTAACTATTACCTTACTTTATGGCTACTGAATAAGATAAGTAGCCACATCAGATTTACCCATATATAACCAACAAAAAAAACTCCTTAAAAGTCTTGGAATACAAGCTGTTCCTTTGCTGATAATGGTGCCTTACCCTTCAAAAAGTCTTCATCCTCTGAATCATCTAAACTCTCAAAGTTGGATGTGTCCAACGGATCTGTAATATCGGGTACCCACGGAGCTTGAATCTTCTTTTGAATAAGTTTACCAAAGTTCACCTCCCTCAACCAATCATGATTCTTTATATCACGATATCCCCCTGCCAAACAGCCCAATCGTTCCGCTGGACGCCGTTGTAACATACCCCAAATAAACTCAATAGCTGACCTATTGACACGGTTGTGTTCTTTAGGAATGTTCCACTTACCGCGGACGATACGTTTGAACAGTCCCTTTTGATCAATACCACGGGCATAAAATGGTGTGGTACCAAAGAGCATTTCATAGACCAAACATCCCAGAGCCCAGTAGTCAACTCCACGATCGTGACCTCTACTTAAAATGATCTCCGGGGCAAGATATAGAGGCGTGCCGCAGAATGTGTATGTCTTATCGGTAACAATCTTGGAAAAGCCAAAGTCTACAATCACGGCATATCCATCCTTATCCAACAGTACATTCTCGGGCTTTAGATCCCTATAAACAATCTGCCTCTGATGCATATGTGTCAATCCCTCCAGTATCCCCGCAGCAAAGAACTTGGCAGCACTTTCGGGCAATCCACCATACACATCTCCACCCTGAATTAAGTTCAAGAGCTCTCCGCCCTGTACGAATTGCAATAACATGTAAATACATGCCTCATCCTGGAAGGTATTGACAAGTTTACAAACAAATGGATGATCAATCTTGGACATGACCGCACGTTCACGTTGAGCTCCACCAGCCTGACGTTGATCTAACAATTCACGCTTGCATTGAATCTTGAGTGCATATGGCACCTTCTTCATAAAGGGAGATACAATCCATACACGTCCAAATGTACCCGCACCAAACAATCGATGGAACTCTAAATCATCTAAGGATTCTACTGGTTCCTCCTCCTTATCGCCCTTCTTACCCTTACGTTTGTAATCCTTCTTCCTACGACATCCCAACCTGTGCAAATCTTGAATGACACTGTCAATATTGGCCAATGTTAATCGACCTAAAATGACCTCATCGGTAATAACATCAACAGTCTCATCACTATACTTATTACCACCCTTGGCACCGCCAAACCTCATATTTTCATCAGGTGTTAACGTATCCTCACCGAAGAACCCTCCGCTTTGAATTACACGGTTCAACTTGGGCTGTCCCTCACTAATAGCCTCAACGCCTCCACTACGGACGATATATAATGCCGGTTCGTCGACACAATCACCCTCCACGAATATCTCCTTATCCATACGGAAGCATACATTCTCAATCAATGCCGTTAGTAATTCATATTCAAAATCTTCAAGGTCGGTATCTCGGAACAATGGCACCGAGCGGAGTAAACGACGATCACGTGATAATAGGATAGCATCCTCAAGTGAACCAACAACGCGCTCAAAGTGATTCTTACTCATTGATAGAATCACCGTACGTTCTAATGCCATGGCTGTTTCTTGATGGATGGGTGGTGTGAATGGATCATTACTGCCACCTCCCTTACTACTTGCAGACATTTTACCCGAACCCATTTTGGAATTTGGATTACGCAACTCATCACTCAACCCAAAACTCACAGCCTCCTCGGCAAATGCCTCCCCAGGTCCCAATACCACACCCTTACTACTCGAACTACTCAACTGTACTTTCCCCTCGGTACCAATTAAGTAAAATGAATCACAAACATCCCCCTCATTATATAACACCTCACCCTTCTCAACATTACGTGCATGCATCGCGTCTGCTAATTTCTTTAAATACTCCACATCTAATTCAGTTAAACAATCAACTTTCTGTAATGCCTCCCTTAACCGTACATCACGTCTCATTGTCCGTACAGCCAATATCTGACGAAATGTTGATTTATGTATCCTCCAGAATGAACATGCCGATCCATCTTGACAATCTACCTCAGTTTCACCCATATCACCACTAGAAACACAATCAGCCGGTGGTGGACAATCATATAATAAACATAACTCGCCAAAACTCTGTCCAGGCTTATTTGCCATACCGATACATTTCCCACTCCCCATTTTACCCTTGGAACTACTTGGTTTATAATCACTGAAGTATCGTACACTACCCTCTTTTAAAATATAAAAATGATCACCAGTCTCATTATGATTTAATATAACTTCTCCCGTATATTTAACACTGTAATGTTCAAATGCATCAACAATTTGTTTCATCTCCATCTTACGTATGTTATCATCATCACTTAACGCGTTGGCAAAAACAAAGTTACGTTGTAAACTTAATGAAATAAATGTTTCTTCCTTATCACTTTTGGGATAGATGGGTGGTTGATACGTGATATCAAATTCTTCTAGTGGGGATGAATGGATGTTACATAATACATTATTGGATACTGAGGATGTACTTGGTCTTTCATATTGTGGTTTTTCGGGAGGTGATTTCTTGAGGGATGGATCACCGATACCAGCAGAGTCTTCATTAATAGCACCCATACCCTTAGTAGAAGGGATGGTATTACCAGCCTTCATATGAAGTTCCTTCATTTGTTCAGAAATTTTATCAATAGATATAGTTTGACGACGATGTCCTAGGAAGATTTCCTGTTTGGGTTCAGTGTTGAATCCATCTTCGTCTAATGCCGAGGAGGTTGATGTGGTTGATGATGACATACTTGATGTGGATGGTTCAGAGGATGATCCACCAGTGTATAAACGTTCGGGTGGCTTAGTTGGGAAGGAATCTTGACGTTTGGTTGCCTTTTTACCATTGGAGGAAGAGGCAGGGGCCATGGCCGCGGCATCATCGTCTGATTTGGACTTCTTACGTCCAAGCTTTGGTAGACGTTTCATTGTTTTGTTTTATCTCAGTCTGTTATTTTGGATGGTAGATATGTAGGTGGAGTAGGCAGGGTTTAATGTGAGCTGTATTGGATATAGATGTAAAAGTGATCACAAGAGATACATAATGACCGCCGCGCTATACATATCATTTCAACACACATATCATTGCAATATTGCATACATATCATTGCAATAAATCTGGTTATAAACAATTAAAGGGCAAGAGATCATATCAGCCTACATACAAATGACTGCTTGCAAATTTAAAAATTCGACTCTTCACCTCCGCCAATAATAACCACATTTAAAACTAACTTTGGAAGAATATAAAGCTCACCTTATTGCTATGTTGCCCACCTAGAAGCTCTACTCATATCAAGGTGATAGTGAGGCTGATCTTTTAGCGGATTCAACTTGTGCTGCAGTCATATGATAAGTCATCACTTTATAATCAGCCTCAAAAAAGAGCAAGGATACCAAAGGCAAACCGTTTAGATCTGATTCGTACAGTGATGTCTGTCGAACTATCCCGCCCCCAAAAGGGGGGGGTCAGTAAACGACGTCGAGCGAGGCACAGCTGGGCGGGATGGTTACCGTTAACCTCGCCAATAATGGTCTTTTATTCTTAAAGTGTGACTCCGAGTTTAATCCTTAGTATCCTCCACGGGGTTAGAATATCACTCAGGACAATTAAATGGTGTAGGATTTACCTAGGGTAAACTGAATAACTCCTTATCTCTTTACTGGAAAAATTTCGCTCTAGCGAAATTTTTTGCAGTTAGTACTTTTAGATAGATAAAAGTCCTCCTTAACATGCTTGTAGCCCCAATAAACCTATACTTTTCTGAAAGCTGAGATCATAAGCTTCAATATGGTATACGGGTCTGTATACTTTGCTAATAATCTACGTCCTGAAAATGAAGGTTGAAATGTCAAGTAATTTCGCTTCAAAACTCATCGCTTGAAACAATTTTTTGACGCACTAGGATACCGGAATCATAGTAATTCCTCCGTAGAGTCTATGTGAGATGACGGTTTTTTGCAATCAAATACACCTCCACCATGGCCAACTTGGCACCAGTAGGTGGCGGCGGCCGTGATCCTCTGGTGAAGTTTGACGCTGCAGTAGTGTACTTCATACTCCTGTTGAAAATAGGAGTATATTTTGTTCGGTGAAGGATGGTTGCATCATCATCGAATTCATGATCACAAAAGCACTTCAGTTGACGATGATGCATCGTCCACTACTATGTCCATAACTAGTATTAAATGTACTAAACACACTGTTATCACATAGTAGACTTGTTTATATTAATACTAGTTACGATCGGGTGCCATTCGAACGATGTCTATACGACCATTAGCCGCGTAGGACACCAAAGGCATTAATAATCGAACAACCGTCATCATAATATTTCCTCTCTTTATACAATATCTTTGCCAATAATCGGAGTATGGTGGTGATTAACACATTCAAATCCTTCTTTTATTGTGTATGAAGACGTGTGTTCAATATCAGTATTGGTTCCAGCACCATAGAGGCTGCCGAACTCAGTTAGTGGTGATAATCGACAGTACACATCAACTATTAATTGAGCACGTATCCTGCCCTATCTCAGTCAGTATGGGGAGTATGAAGATGCCGCTCACATCCAAACCATGCGCATGGGTATAAGGAAGATGTAGGTGCAATATGAGACGATGCCGCCATCCACTACGAGTGCCAACATCACATTATTAGGTTGAAAACATGTTCTGTGTTGAATAATTATGTTGTTATTATCAGTTTAAATCAATAATAGACCATTGCAACATACACCAACCACCACACATTCCGCTCCTATATAGCAACTAACAATCCGGATTGTAATTGCGGGTGCATACTACTATTAAGACGATAATATGGACGAATATACTTTGTAACAAGTAACACTAAAACAAATCGAATCCATCGTTCTCGTCGTCTTCTGGCTTCAATAAGTCTGCAACGCCAACCGTACATGGGCTCGTCGATTACTATGGTTCTTGGTGATAGAATACGTCGATCAAGACAATCCACCAAGTTCATCCACCGCCGATATTGGCTCCTATTGTCCATGATGAAGAGGTATTCTGATTGGTGATGAATGGCAATCACTAAAAGTGAGTACCGCTTTAAGGTATTTCACGTAGGAATTAGTATGATGCGAAGTTTGATCGATCCCTATAAGTTTGTTGCACTAGAGCGCAATTTTTTTTGGCCGGTAAAGAGATAGAGGGATAGCTGACTAGCTGAATCCCTCTTTGACGAGATTGAACTTAACCTATAGGGACACCGGCATTCCTTTACGATTACATCTACACTACTATCAAAAACTGCATTCATCATAATATTTATTAGTTGCTTATATAGTATTTTTTGTAGACGAGACGAAACAAACCAAATATAGCAATACAGGGAATCATCTGACTCTTAGGTAAGTACCAAATAAAATGACAAACTGAAGACAGGGCGGTATGATCTTCAGTATCTTTCAGTATCATATCATTGTCAGGCGAGCAAGTCACAAGTGTATCATAAGTATCAGCATGGCTATCGCGTCGGCATCTCGGAAGTGGAGAAGTGAACATTGCCCTCTCACAAATCGTGCATCTATGAATTGCAATAGGCAGGTAACTTCAAATTGCTATATACTCCGGCACGACGATGATGACGACGACGAACTATATTTTCGAATGCGTTTTTATTTCTTTATGTATGTGGTTGTCCTCGTGCTGTGCAGTGATGATTAGAGGTGGCCGCTTGGTTTGCAACTGTAACTTGGCGCATGTATACTTTATGCGGCCGCCTTCTCATGTTAATGTTGTAATCTAATATCCTATCTCTCGGCCTCATCTACCATGTCATCATCTCCATTTCAACCAATATTGGCTATCCTCATCGTCATCGGTTACCCTACCCTCCTTCATCTCTCCAGAGCATGATGACTATCTTACTAATTAGGCTTCTAATTTTCTGTGCAACGGCGGCTTGCCAGGCCGCTGCTGTAACCAATGAAAAGAGGACATCTATTGACAAAAAGGCTCATACCCTTGAGAAGTTAGTTCAAGAAGCTGCCTTGCATATCCGAGCATCAAATAGTATCGAAGATTATTATCATCATCAGCGCCATAAGGAGAGGAACCTAAAGAAGAAAAACAGAAACAGCAAAGCCAAGGTTGGAAAGAGGAGTAAGAGAAACCCATTCGATCCTAAAGATGAATGTCAGGAGTGTCATGAGGAATTAGCGCAGTGTAAGGCGGATTTGAAAATTGCAAATCATACCGATAGTGGTAGTTTATATGTCCAAATGGCAAATAAGTGTAAGCTTAGCCGTGTAGGGGGGATGTACACTCTATCGTCAAGTGATATGTTCGATGAAACTTGGGCATTCAAGGATCGACCTATAAGATATGAGACGACTATGACCACTCAAGATTTCTTTAATGACTTTGATAAAATCTTTAGTGAAGATACAGGCGGCTTTCCAAATGGTGCTATTACTTTTGTATCGGAAGATGATCTTACCGAGTTCAATGGTCCGTTAGTTACTGTTATGATTAAGGCTTCGGTAATGGAGAGGAATGATGAGACTGGTATGATACTCTACACATATGAGTTGAAGCAGGAAGGAACACAGGCAAGTATCATTCCATTGGATGACTTCTTTGATAACGAGGATGAAGTAGAATACGCGGATTGTTCGTTGTTCATTGATTCAGGTGATCCAAGTGGTGGCGGTGATAATGATTTGTGGTCTTTGTTGGATAAGTATGTCATTCCGGATTTCAATGACTACACAATCGATTACAATATGATTTATGGCAGTGGCTCGTTCAAGACGGTATATAAGGCAACCCTTAAGAATGGAGAATCTGGTGCTGTTGGGCGACAAGTTGTGACTCACTATGCATCACAAAATGGATATCCCCCCCTTGGAGACAATGAGACATCATGGGACAAGGTTATGGCTGAAATGAATGTTGAGTTTGTCATACAAGATAAGCTCGAAACGTGCCCAAATATTGCCCGTGTATTTGCCCATGGGATCGAAAGCATAGAAACAAAGGAATTTTTCTATAATTTTATGCCTGCATCAACAGGAGGAGACCTCTCTAGTGAAGATTGGCCATGCGGGGCTCTTGCAGGCTCTTCTCCGCCTTGTCCATCCCGTTCACGTATTACCATGCTACATGCCTTCCGCAAAATATCAAGTGCATTGGCCTGCATGCATAATCTTGGGTTTGCCCACATGGACATCAAACCGGCACAATTCTTGGCAGTGACTCCTGAAAGGAATGACTTCGAACTAAACGACTTTGGATATGCTATTAGTATGGTAGATGGTATTGGCTTAGAGCTTACACAAATGCCTTACCTATGGGATCCATACGGAGATCCTACTGGGACGTATATTGGCAACATTAATAGTTTTATTGGTAATGGGTTTACTATTGGTACCCCAGCGTTTATGGCTCCAGAGGTTAGTCGGCCATTCTGTTATGATTATGGTCAATCAGACGGGTCGCCAGTTGTCATATCTGGTTTACCAAATTTTGATAATCGAGCATTTTTCCCACTCCCGACTGATGTTTGGAGCTTATGTGTTGCATTTGGAAACATAGTCAATGGGGGCTTTGAATTAAGGTTTCGTAGCATAAATGAAAACGAGACGTGTAGTCATTGGGCTAAAGAAGCACAGGACTTTGTAGATAATTATTTTGAGGCTAATTTTGAGGAATGGTCAGATCTTGGGGGTATCCTAAAGGGTTGCCTTCGGATTGATCCATCAGAACGTCCTACAATGCAGGAGTTATCAGAGAGCTTTGAATCCCTAGGTTACTTCCCACCTTTTAAGAGTTCAAGTGGTGAGGTGGGCAATGATTCCTTTGGTATTTCCTTTGGATACACTGGAAGTTATACCGCAAAACCGTACGGACTTGTGGAGGCTCAGGAGTTCTCTGGAACGTTTTCAGACTCAGACTTTAAATCTCCACCAAACCTTTATATCAAAGCTTTGACTATCAATGTCCCAGAAGATACAGTGTTGCTTCGAGTCAAATTGCCATCAAATCCAGATCTTAAGAAGTCTTTTTACATGGCCGATCCCTCAGGCGCATCACAATTTATCAATAAAGCACAAGAAGATTTTCTTTTTCCTGTGATTGTAAGTTGAGGAACTCTTTTTGTGCCTATGATATGTCATTGCATCAAGTCTCACTGATTGTAATCCCCTCTCCTTTAGGGTCAATGGACAATGAGTATTGCTTCTGATCAGAAGAGTGATTATGCTGAAGTGAAGGTATGGATTGTTAATAATGCATTTAATGGCAGATTAAATGTGGATCAGGCTCCACCATCAGCTGAAGCAGGTGAGGATGGAAATATTGACTTTTCCTGGGAGGGTGCAAGTGCACAAAAAGGGCACCTCGGTGCCATTGTTCACGCCAAAGGTGAAGAGGTATTAGGACTGACAGTCATCGAGGTTGATAATAGTGATAACGAGGAATAGGAGGATAGTTAGACAGGTTTGGAGGGGAAATCGGTGACTTATAAGGCAGGGTTGTATAATATTTATGTTGTAGTGTTTGAGTGATGGTGGAACCCCATCCAATATAGGGATAAAAGTGACCTATACTTTAATACTGTGGAGAAGAATGATATTTAGACGAATAGAATAAAGTTAAAGCTAACTTCGTGGTTGGCATCTTTAAAGTATATCCACATCTTGGTATGTGATACTTTAATACCTTGTAGGTCTGCTGCTGTATACGATGATGCTTGTTGTTCATCTTCTTCTTCATCTTGGTCGCCTAGTGATAATTGTGGATTAGATTTTAATTTCTTCTTTCGTTTCTTCTTCTTCTTCTTTTGTTTATCATCCTTCTCCTTACCACTCTCCTTATCCCCATTAGTTGAGTTCTTGGATTGTAACATTTTAGTGGCAAAGTCCAATGCACTCTCCTTCTCTTTACCTTTATCAAACTTACTATTCTCCTTTTCCAATGCGGCAATACTATTAGCATTTAATCGTTTAGCTGTTGCATCTTCAATACGTTGCTTAGCCTCTTTAGTGGCGGATGTGTTGGTTGGTACTATGTGTATTGCTGTTGATTGCGATGAGCCTGCTGCCTTTGACGAAGAGTTGGAAGTGGAGTTAGTTTTGAGGGGTGGTAAACCAATCTTGGCACGTAAGACATTTGTTTCATTTATTGATAGTACTAGTTCTTCATCTGCTGTATTTGTTGTTGCTGTAGCTGTATTGTTATTGTTGTTATCAATACGAGGTGCTGATGATTGAGAGGTAGATGATGAGCTACTATTGCTGTTGTCAGGCACTCCTCGTAACGGAGGTAATCCAAGCTTGGCACGAAGAGCTTGTGTCTCGTTAATTGATAGTTCAATTACTTCCTCTGACATCTTTTAATATTGTATAGAGATAAGAGAGATAGTTTTTGAGCTGTGTCTGTGCCGTGGAGCAGATAAAGAAGATTGAAGTTAGAACACAAGATGTGCACAAATATATTTATGGGTATATCAGAGTAGAAATATAAACAGAGCCGCCTACCCCTCACAATAACAAATACGAAATTTAATCAACAGTATAATATACCACAGAAGCAATACAAAGAGGTAAGGACTTTAGACGGGCCACTAATCGATTATAACATTAAATCCAAATTTTTTTGACTGTATCAGCTGTAACTGTCTCCAATGCTCATATCTTTTTCACAGCACCCTCTAACAAAACAAATAGCCCCTTATTATCATAACAACATACCTTATTCAATCCATCCAACACTCTGGCTCTCACATACATAGGAGGATAGACTGAGTAACCCAAACGGTAATCAATTCGTTTAACCCATAAAGAGAACACAATTGTCCTTTTCATTGCCCAAGATACCGCTTCGTACATTCACTTTTGAGCGATGAATTGCCGCCGAAGATTGATAATAAGCGTTGAGGCTAGGGGACTCTTTGCATCATTATTGTAGTAGCACCTAGTAACCCCGTAGTGCTTTGCAATATAGTTGAGCTCATAATTTATCAAAAGCATATCAATATAACATTGATATCAATCTAAAAATCAAAGCAATCGTATCTCTCTCTCGATTTGCTATCTGAATCTGAACTATCTCCCCTACTTCATACAACAATACAACTCCTACTCTATCTTTTCTATCAACAAGAGAAGATAACCATTGCAATAAACCAACAAACTTTGTGCATCGATTAACAAGTATATCATCGTCCTATCGGCAAATAACGATCATTAATAGAGATATCATATCACCGTCGACGTATATCATATCCTCTATCGTCATATTATATATCATCCAATTCCAATATCATCTCATTAACAATATGAAGTTTGCCTCCGTACTTGCCGCATTAACCATTGCAAATGCAAATGGTCAGAAACGTCATCATGCCATCCGTCGTGTTCAAGAAGACCAGTCTATGTATCTATGATGCTTGATCCTAACAAGGGTACTAAGGATACTGGTCGTTCTCTACTACTCGTAAGACTAGTACTAGTAATGATGAAGGATGTGACTTTAGTGATTTCACTGGAGATTGGGCACCCGCTGGACCTATTTGTGAACTTAGCTACGTGCCAGAAGTGACTGTTCCCTTTCAAAGACCAGACTTTGTAAACGGTACAGAGATTCCTGCCATCCCTGCTGAGTTTGAATTGCAAACTTCTAAAGTATGTAATGAAAACTATGCCATTAGTTTGATTGCTGAAGAGGATGGTACAGTACAAGGTACCTATAGTAAGCAGATCTTTGTAAACCAAGATGATGGCCCTAGTATCTTTGACGAAAACATTCATCTACATATTGCACCCTTGATTGGGTTTTGGAACAATAAGGATGGCAAGTGTAGCTTCACTGTTGTGGATACTGATTCCAGTTTGACTATCGAGGGATCAATCTCCGATGATGAATTGCATGTTGAGGCAGCTGCTCCAGGAGGTTGTGAAGAATGCCTTGCTCCAACACAAGTTAACTTTTCTCGTGATCCACCAACCTTAGGACTACCAACTGGTCCATTCCCCACCACCTTCCAAGGAACATTCACCAAGAAGGATGATATCTGTATGGATACAGATACCCCCGAGAATGAAGCATGCCGAGCCTCAAGACCAGTCGACTGTCTTTTATCGTGCTGCGTTGATTCTGGTAGCACTGAAGAAGCATGTTTTGCATTAGGACCTAAGCTTCTTGACTTTAAGGAGGGTTGTCAGTGTCTCGATACAGTTAACTTTGGCTGTAAAGCACTGGCGTTTGTAGGTTTATTCAATGATAATGATGTTGTGCATACAGACATTGCCATTGGCTCACCAATATGTGGCAAGACTTCATATGTACAGTCAGCCTTTATTGATAGTGACAGTTTCGACACGACCTTTCCAAACATCTTTCTCACCTTAGATAGTTTGAACTGTGAATCTTGTTTACTCCTTGAAGAATTCTCGCCAGTGGTTGGGACTCAGGCTGGTGCATTTACTCCATCTATCGAAGATGTTTCTTTCTATACCAAGGTTGAGAGATCGTACAATTTACCCCCCGGCGATTATGCAGTTGCAGTGTCAGTCATTGGTAGTGGACTCGAGTGTGATTCCCCTCTCAAGAGAGATTATAGGATTGAAATCATTGATAGACCCATCGATGATGGAGTTGATGTGATTACCTATGAAGTAGAATGTCCCTCTGATTTCGAATGCCCAGCTGGAGCTGACACAGAACTTCAAGAGATTTGTGTATCTAGTCCTGTAGATGATATCAATGCAGGCTGCTTCTTGGATACTCCAGCGTATGTAGATTATACTGTTGGCAACACCTTCTGCGGTACACTATCCTCTTATACTGCTGATGTTTGCCCTGATTCAGTTGAGGGTGACGGAAATCCTGGATTTTGCTCGGATAATGATTTGTTCCAATTCACTGTGCCAGAAACTGGTATGTATGAATTTACAATTGCAGCTGACAAGCTCGTTAGTGGATTACCTTTTATTAATTTTGCGATCAAAAGTGGAGATGGTAGTATGCCCAATTGTGACGGCATTATTGATGTTGACTTTATTTGTTCCCTGGAATCGGCTCAGGCTCCGCCTCTTATGGGTAGATTATTACATTGATTTAGCTGTTCCTCCCATTGATAATGAATGTGAGAGTGGAGGTGTCAACTATTCATTCAAGATTAGTCCTGTCGACTCAAGTGCAAGCATTGGGCGTCCTAGTTCTTCTATCACCAAGAACTACCTCGACCTCAAGAAGAGCTACATGACAAAACTTGCCAATGGCGGTAGGTTGTAATTTAATTGATATTATGTTTAGATGTTGTTTAGAAGAAGGCGGGTGTGTACAGATGAACCATAAGCGAGTGGGCAGTCAATGGTTAGTTATATGCTTCGAATGTTAAAGTATTGACAGTACAGAAAGCCCCAGAAGAAAAAGATAAAAAGTCCCAGCAAGTAGATATAATGAGTAATAGATTAAAAGTTTGCACAGAACTTAAGCTTATACCCCGTTTGAGTTGTCCCTGAAGTAATATTAGCAATATTAGCTTGCCGATTATCAAAGTATACTTTAACTAGGATCTAACATTATCAAACTACTCCTCACACAACTACATATACCTCAACATTATACACGAACACATCATGTACACACAAACGAAAAACGACTCCCTACCATCTTCTCCACTATACCTATTGATGAGAAGTAGGTACTTGTTGTGTTGCAACACCTAAACTAAGACCCATCAAGTTATCACAAAACTTTGTCAATTGTTCAACATTACCGCCATCAGAAGACTTGCTATTCATCAAATCAGCCTTGAGCTGTGCA
>Ga0214480_100153_pt1 | contig 32052 bp, 22 predicted proteins | sample M1_20Mar14CPVII9_3_FD_165042 | JGI IMG/M metagenome (GOLD analysis project Ga0214480, IMG submission 165042) | Marine eukaryotic communities from Monterey Bay, California, United States - M1_20Mar14CPVII9sort6BwellE17 | ecosystem: Environmental > Aquatic > Marine > Unclassified | place: USA... | reverse complement strand
ATGTATAAATTTGTAGCGCTGTGGCGTAATCCAATAGCAAGATACTAATCAAAAATCTTCAGTATTATCTGTAATGGTATGGTAGAATGGATTATTTGACGTTCAGTGGATCAAAGGGTATTTATATGCATCCCACTATATTATGTATGCAACTAATTAAAGCCGATCGTTTATGTGTTGTTGTGTAACTATTCTCGAAGAATGCACGTATCATCCGTGGCAATGGAAGGTACCCGCGGTAATTATAACAATACTCTAACCACTGACAAAGAGGGTAGCGTATGATATTATTTATTACGGTGTACAATTGGGTAGACGATAGTAGTAATCGATTGCTACCTCACGATGTACCAACTTCGGAGTAGTTTTGCGATACAATTACAGAAGATGGTATATACCGTTCACACTCAGAATATCTGCAATAATCACGTTGAAAGGAGGTAGGTATGGTATATCTCTAACACGTATATTTACGTAGTATCGGAGCAAAGAAGAGTTGGCCTTCATGGTAACGATTTGCAATTTGAGCACCAACTTTGGAGTAGTTTTGTGATACAAATACGATGGATGGTATGTATCGCCCATCGCCAGAATAACTACAACAAACACCTTAAAGGGAGGTAGGTATGCCGTATCTCTAACCCGAGTAGTTGTGTAGTATCGGAGCAAAGAAGAGAGGCCTTCATGGTTAACGTTTTGCAATTTGTGGGCTGGTCACTACGGTTCTCACTACGGTCTAAGCTTCATAAATTGATATAAATATTACAGGTGTAATCTTTAATGCTGTTTTGTATCCGCTGCAAAACGCTAATTGGGTACTTGCAAAACGCTAATTTGGATACTTGCAAAACGCGAATTAAGCCTATGGCACCAAAACGCTACCTGTTTATGTCAAAAATTACAAATAGCTACCTATAATGAACCCTTTCGTACGATAAAGCATTGACTGTGGTGATACCAAACCACCACTATTCGATAGAACGTTAAATATTGATACACCGACTACAATAAATGTATACCAAACCTTATATTGATTGTTTACCATCAGTTTAAATCCGCCGCTATTCGTTAAGAGGGAAATTACATACACTACATATCCCTATCCTTTTTTACGGGCCGGGCGCCTCATGAACTCTTTTTGACTGTTGTTATATTGAGTTAGATTGAGTTGTAGGTACAGTGAGATCGATTGGGATGGTATATTGCAATAAAGGAGGTTTGATATGCATTAGATCAAGTTATTATTAATACTCTTTCGATTGATAAAGGTCTCGGAGCTGTACTCTTTGCAAGTCAAAAACACATTTCTCAACAAGGTGCACCGTCTTTCTATTTCGACAGTATAATTCTACTATCAACGTAGGTACATATATCAGCATAAACTATCAGTTATTATTAAGTGATATTCGACAATATGAATACAACTACTCGAGATACCGAGGGACGGCGTGAGATTGAGGCAGCCAAGCAACGTCTAGCCTTAGCAAAATCACATGCATCGTTTTCGTTTTTGTCAAAAACAGAAGAGACGGCCAAGGTAGCAGCAGAGAAAGCCCGAGTAACAGCAATATCGGCCAAAGAACAAAGGAACACGGCAAACGTTGCATTAGAATCAGCAAAGAAGATGGCCGATAAAGCAGGAAAGATAGCCGCCTCCACACTAGAAAACTTCGTATCAGCAAAGAAGGCCAGAGATGATATACAATCACAATTACAAAGCAGTAACAAAGAGGTAGAAGATGCCCAAAAGTTCTTAGCAGAGGCTGAGAAGAGATGGGAAGTTATTGATGTTGATGCTGAGGAAGGAGAATCGACTCAGAATAGTAAGAAAAGGAAGGTATCATTATCACCTGAATCAAACAATAACAATGTACTTGGGAACACTAGTCAACCAAGCAATAGCCAATCACCCACAACTGTTGATTCATCTAATATTGCTGAGATTGAAGTCATAGGGGCTGGAGAATTAGCTGTTAATGGTACATACAAATTATATGGTTCACCTTTGAATGGATGTCCGTGTTTTGTGAAAGAATGTCGTAAGTATATGGTGTATTATGTTGCTGAAAGTGAAAGTTGGGCCATTGCTATTCCCGGTGTTAAGGTATTATATTGTGCAAGAAAGCAAAACAATAAAGAGATGTTACCATTAGCTAGTTGGTATTCGGCCGATGGTTCGGCTAGCTCAGCCCCTAAAATATTGGTTCGTCAGGTTTCAAATGCTACACAATCATCCTCTGCGGTTGCAAGGGGTAATAATCAGGCTGCGGGTTTAACCAATAATGGTGAGCAAGTATCATCAAGCACTTATTATTATTATTATTATTATGATAAAGTCGTTGTTGAAGGTTGTGGGATGGATGTAGTGAATGGTGCATATGTTAGAGTAGAGGGGTTGACACATAATGCTGCCCCAGTGTTTATTCAACCAGGCTACGGTACAAACTGGGCAATATTTCGGAAATCTACTGAAACTAACCATTGGTGTATTGGGCGATGGAATTGCTTTGACAGCTCACCAGGCACTCTCTATTATGAATCTCTAAATAGTATTACTGGAAATGGCTGGATTTTAGTGTCGACAAGTGGGGCAACTCCTGCTCCCACTTGTCGATTAGTTAGTGCTACTTCTATCGCTAACCGATTGGCTAATATTATGGCACAGTTGAATACAATAGATGAGATTATAGTTACTAATAAGAAAGATGAGGATGATGAAGTTAATGGAACTTACAAAAGAAGTGGCAACAGAGGCGACCTTCCATCCTTTGTGAGAAGAGGTAGCTATCGAGGACAGTCCGAGACATTTGTTTTATACCATGATAAAGCTCATTATCGGGGTAGTAATCAGAGTTCATGGATCATTGGTATCCCTAGCAAACCTCTAAGACTGTACCAATCTGAGCTATCAGTTGAGGAAACGACACTGCCCCCAAAGAGTTGGCTGGGTAGTATGGGTGAGGGTATAGAACTACAATATTAGAGAGAGGAGTGTATAGAAAGAAGAAGAAGAAGAAGAAGAAGAAGAAGAAAGTAAAGAACAGAAAGGTGATATTATTGACGGTCGACGTGTGTTTTCAGATATCCGATCTTGTAAAGCATAGTTTTAATCAGCTTGTAAATACTTGTTCCATTATGAATTATCATCTTTATATCTCTGTTAGGGTTGCACCCCGAAGCCGTCTAAAGTGGCAAGAGATTTCAATCCCCTGAATCAAAATCTCTTTCCTGCCCCACTTTCCCTTGTCTCACCACAAATACTTAGCACTCTACAACCCCATCATCATCACTACCATAAAATACATTGAGGTGTGAAATGACACAAGTATTATCAAGATGTTCAGCAACCGCCGCAGAGGGAGTATCATGTTCTTCCTCCTCCTTCTTCTCTTCTCCTCCTTCCCAACTTTGATCATTTGATACAGAAGGCAGAGAGGGCATCTGCGGCTGATAATTTGCAGGATCATACTGCTTTGAATTATTCTTCTCCGTATCGTACTGCTTCCCATCTCCTTGAGTAGTAGACAAAGGAGGAAGTGTATACTTCATTCTCTTATGACTATCCTCATCATCCAAATGAGATTTACTTTCTGCCTTCTTCTTTGCTGCATCGTACGCTGCTAAATCAAATATCATTGGTTGAATATTTTGATGTTTACAACGGGCTTTGGTCCATTGTTTCCTCTCTTCTCTCCACTCTAATGGTATCTGCCAACCCATTGCCGCACATGTTTCAATAATAGCAGTTTCTTCTAACTCACGTGAAATATCATTTTTATCTGGGTAACACCCATCCTCTGTAAATGTAATCAAATTACTATCACATAGTCTCAAAATTTCCTGCATATCCTCGGGAGTATCAAGAAATGGTATATCCCCGTGTCGTTCCTTATCATGACGCCAATTCTTTTTCATAATTTGGAGTGCCTTTTCGAAATAGTTCTTTCTATTCTCGAGCGGTACCTTTTTCATAATGCATCGTTTAGATGTATCATTATGATACCAAGGTACATTACATGTAAAGATAATGAAACCATTGTCAGCTTGTGGCATGAAGGACCATGGTGCTGTGTAGTAATCGTCATTGGGTGTTAGTACACGTCCAAAGAGTGAATTGAGAATTGAGGTGTATTCATCATATGCTGAGAATAGTATACCGAATTCGTCGGGATCTTTGATACGAAATGCCAATGCCATTGTTGATATAAACTTTCGTATGATATACTAATAACTGTAGTGTAGTGAGGATATTGATGTGGCTGCATGCAGTCTATTCGATGCACCACTCTTACTAACTTTTTGGATTTTCCTTTTGTGGTATGTATGTTGGTTATGATAATCTATGTAGTACCCGATACACTGCTATTACTAAACTAGCACTGTAGATAATGTATAGATATGATAATCTACTGGCGATATGGAAGCGTGGCGGCGGCCGATTCTCTTGCCAAAGTTTATTCTATTGACTTTGCGAGAAGAAGTTTCATGAAATAAGTTCCGGAACTTTATAACGTCATGGGGCCAACTTTTTTGTAATACTCATTTAGATGTTATTAGCATTGGTAGGTAGCAGTATGAATTGTTCATCATGCAATATTATGCTGCCAATCAATCTCAAATACATCATCACCCCTATAGCCAGTATCATGTATCCTTGGTATCCTTTATTTTAGTTCCCACTCTTTATCGTAATCTAAGGTCTCTATGTACATCTTTAACTTTAACTTTTATCTTTATCAAATACGCCACCCCATAAACCTGCATTTAATTACAAAAGAAGTTAATATGATAATGTCGGGGCTGGATTGACTCCTCCACGTGTTGTGCCGATTATAATCCATCCTTTTTTGGGGGGAAGTAGTATATTAAAAACGCTGCTTTCACATTTGAACAGTGTCCTTTCCTTCGCTTCGTAATTGCCTTGGCGGGCATTCGATCTACCAATATACCACATACTCGGTTCTCGAAAGATTGCAAATGTAACTTTCTTTCCCTTCCATTCCCCTTTCTTGGTATACACTGGTGCACCATTGTATAGTCCACGGAATGTAATGCATTCTCTTTGATACCTTCCATTTAACTCAACATTCCCACATTCACTAACCACAATATGATCGGGAAACACCCAATGGAGAAGACTATCTTTTAGATCCCTATCCAGTTGCCCAGTTGCTTTGGGAAGTCCAAAAGTACGCAAATGCTGCCTCAACTCTTCAATTGTGCTGAAGTAGTTAACACCCAGAACGGCAGAAGAGTCTTTAAGAGGTCGATTCTCCTTGCCAGGGAAACAGTACTTGCCACCATAAAAGGTGAAGCTAAAGTGCTTCATAAGGACTTTCCAGGCATCACTACTTGCCAATACTTGTGTGACATCACGGGAAGATTGGGCAGCAGAAGAAGGTCCCGCAGTGCTGGAAGACCCGGTGCTTCCACTAACCTTTTGTGCACCTTCCGAATTAGCATTATTATTGGCAGTAGCTAATTGTAAGTTTGGAGCTGGATTGAGCCCATATCCATTAAGAAGTACCACCCAGCCATTTGTTGGAGGAGTCATACTATCAGCGTTGTTGGGAGATCCGTAATATGCTTTTTCACTATCGCTTATATCACTAATATTGCCGTTCCAATTACTAATGTACCAACTGTTAGGTTCCATACTCATTGAATCACGATAAATTACACACATTCTTCCTTGGCTATACACCGGAGCACCGTCAGACGTCTGCCCAATTACTTTGGTGTAAGTGCCGTTAAAGTAAGACATGCCACAACCCTCCACAATTACTTGATTAACATTATTTACAGATGTAGATTGCCTTGCAGCTGTACTAGTAGCACGGGAAGATTGGTCAGAAGGAGAAGGTCCCGCAGTGCTGAAAGACCCGATACTTCCACTAACCTTTTTTGCACCTTCCGAATTAGCATCGTTATTGGCAGTGACTAATTGTATTTTTGGAGCTGGACTGGCCCCAAAACCATGTACCTCCCAGCCATTTGTTGGAGGAGTCATACTATCAGCGTTGTTGGGAGATCTGTAATAAGGGTTGTGTTTACCAATTTTACTAAAAAAACCATCGCAACCACCAATAAACCAATTGCAAGGCCCCATACTCATTGAATCACGATAAATTACATACACCCCTTTGCGATACACTGGAGCACCGGCAAATAGCAAAGGCACTGGAGCACCATCAAACGTCTGCCTAACTGCTTTTGTGTATATTCCATTTAATACGGACAAACCGCATCCCTCCACAATTACCTGATTAACATTATTTACAGATGTAGATTGCCTTGCAGCTGTACTACTTGTAGCATTACCACTGCCTAATGCCTCGTGATTATTAGATATACTCCCAGTTGTCCTATTCATGTTATCATTTGATTGACTACCCGCCGGATTGTTATTATTAGCAGATACATTATTGATTGCTGGCGGTTTAGTTGAACCATCATCGTCCTCTTCTTTGCCGTCTTCTTTATCACCGTCTTCTTTATCAGTCTCTTCATCATAAGCATTACCATCTTCTTCCTCCTTTTTGACAATCACACCCGCAGAATTGTTGGTATCATCCTGTGGCGGGGGTGATACCTTCCTACGCTTATTACTGCCACCCTCATTATTGACATTATCGTTAACATCATTATCAGCAAAAGCTCGTTGTTCAGCCTCAACCAACAACTTTTCAACATCCTTCAATTCCTTCTTTGATACATCCAATTGTGATTGCAAAGCTGCATACATTGCAATAGCCGCATCTATGTTGGATTTTGCCGATGATACATTATTAGTTGTTATTGATATTTGTGATTTGAGCGTTGTTATGTGGAGTTTGATTGCCTTTACTTCATGACTCTCTTCTGTTGTTGATGCCATGGTCAAAGTCTAAGATTAATTTGCAGTAGGTGCACCTTTGTGATTTGTGAAGTACTAATTAAATTATCCCCTGAAACTACATAGACCAATTACAGCCGCAACAACCAATAACACAGCCAAGTACTCCTTCCTTTATTAAGTACAAGAGCAGTGGATATCAAACATAGAAAGTTGAAAGTAATAACCTCAATGAAGGATACCATGCTCTCTCTTGCGAAAAGAAGGTACATATGGTATCTAGAGGTAGGCGGGGAGATTGTTTGATGTATTAAGTGTTTAAACATTCCATTTACATTAACACTAGACATACTTCCAACTCTCTCTCGTCCCTGTCCCTGGTGCCAATTACAAACTACACAGCCAAGTCTGCCTCTCCCTAGTTACCATTACCATTCTTTTTTGTACATACTTGGCATACTCGTTCTCCTTCTTCACTTTTGTTCCATTCGTTAATGATGTAACTGTGCTTCTTCTTTGGTTTACCACACTTGCCACACTTTTTAAGTTGTAATACCGAGTTCGATGGCTGTGCCGAAGGTTGAGCCGATGGTTCTAATGAAGGAGCTCGACAGGTTGGCATTGGCTCAATGTCATCATAGTCCGGGCTCGTTGCTTTCCAGCCATTTTCTGGGGGGTACAGTCCAATCGTACCGTACTGAGATTTGAAAAAAGGACGCATCTCTCTTTTCCCATCTCGTTTAGACAAACCAATCTCCCATTGGTCTCTTTCTAAGATGAGGCAGATGAGATAGTCCACTGTACTTCCCTTCCACAGTCCTTCTTTCGTAAATTCTATAGTACTTTCATTAACCACTCTGTTTGAATTTCCAACTACTCGTGTATATGTACCGTTCAGTTCTGGTATACCGCATGTAACAACTATTTCATCACCGTTATTGGGGTTTGTGGCTGTACTGCTAATTGTATTTGTATTTGATGTGCTATTTTCAGCTCTTACATTGTTGTGAAAGGCTGGATGCATTAGAGCTGCAATTGACGAAGTAGTTTGATAAGCATAATTCGGTGAAGAAGCGGCAGCAGTGATGGTAGTATTGTCCTTTGACTGTGGAGAGAGGGATACCTTTCTCCTTTTTGCAATCATTTCTTCTTCAGATTTCTTAGATTCGTTGGCTGTTTGTAATGTTTTAGTATCGGTTGATACGCGTGATTTAGTTACGCTGTTATCTGGTAGTAGACTAGGCATATTTGCTGTACTTGTTTGTCTTAATGTATAACTTTTGAAGTATTGATCTGGTTGTAATTTGCAATAAGGTGCACCTTGTTTCTATTTCAGTACTTTTGAAGGTATATCGAAAGACTCAGGCTCGAGTGCGATAATATCTGATTGCAATATATTTATTATTAATTCACCCCTTCCGGCGATCAATTACTTTGTGGTTAAGGTATATATAAAGTCCAATACCTATCTCGCAATAAGAAGACGGTGCACCTTGTTAAAATTTGTTGTTGATGTTAAATATAATGCTGTTCACTAGATGTTCGCTCGGATGCTTAGACAGTAGAAACCAATATCACCAACTACTAGCAATAATACTCTCTCTTCTTCTATAGGATTATATACGGCGATCTCTATCGTCTATGAGCGTATATGGTTAAACCAAGATTGAGTGATGGGGTGATTTCAAATTATGAGAGTTGGGTTTAGAAAAGATACCGTTTTGGAAAGAAGAAAATTGCCGAGCTTTCTGTAGATGATACATACTGAAGTTGAAGGAAGACTTAAGATGAGAAGGAGATTGTGTGTTGTGTTTAAACACATCAATATGCCATTTACATTAACACTAGACATACTTCCGACTCTCTCTTACTCAAGCCTGGTTGAGTGCTTGATACTAATACTCTGACTCTACTCATCTAATTAACTGATTATCCCCACGTTACGTACTCTGCCTCTATAGTTACCGGATTTCTTCGAACATACTTGACATACCCGTTCACTGTCTTCACTTTTGTCCCATTCAACTACAAGCTAACTGTGCTTCTTCTTTTCTATACCACATCTACCACACTTCTTGAGGGTTTGTGGATGACGAAAACTGCTCCTCATACTGATCGGGGCAGTGATTAGCTGGCATGTTGGCAATGGAAGATTTTGTTGGGAGCTATATTCCGGATCTGTTGCTAACCAGCCATTTTCTGGCGGACACAATCTATTTGCATCGTTCGGAGTACTGTAAAAGGCCTGCAGCTCCTTTAGCCCATCTCTTTTTACAAAACCCATCTTCCATGTGTTAGGGCTATCAGTGTAATCATCGTCACGATATAGGCAGATGACGTAGTCAAGTACACAATCCTTCCACAGGCCAACCCTAACATATTCTACAGCACTTCCATCTACCACTCCATCTCTAACTCCTCGCGTATATGTGCCATTAAGATACGGTATTCCACATCTAACAACTATTTCATTGACATTATTCGGTGTTGTTGCTGTTGCCCTCCTATCAGTACTTTGCCCTCTGACATTAGTTGTATCATTTGATTGCACAGAAGTAGTTCTAGTTGTACTGGCAGTGGCGGTGGTTAAATCCACAGCAGTATTAGATGATTGGTTATTGTTATTGTTGTTTGATTGAGGAGATAGGGATACCTTCCTTCGTTTTTACTGCCTTTACTATTATCCGTAGTTTCGGGATCATCTTCATCAACATCAATAACCTCCCATCTCTTTTCAGCTGCGGCTAACATAATCTGTGCCTCTGCATATTCCTCGTCGGCTGCTTTGGACATATCTTTTGCATTATCCATCATTTTTGTAACCAAATCCATATTCTTAGATGCCGTAGATATTTGTGATTTGGCTGCAGCTAGACGTAACCTAGCCGCCTCAATCTCACGACTTCCTTCTGATGTCATGTTATATGTGGTTGTTTGACTTTCTTATAAATAATTGCAATATTGGTGCTATCTAATATATGAAATTTGTGTGGTCCGTCCACCCAAGTGTGTTTAAGTTTTAAGTTTACTCGAAGCTCACTGAAAACTGATTGTATCTAATATCTATTGCAGCAATATATGATAATAATATTGCGTCCTCGTTGACTACCGATGTATTAAATTAGTAGTAATCCGAGCTCGCAATAGAGACGGTGCACCTTGTTGAAATTTTGTGTGTTTCTGTTACATAGGTATGTGCTCTGCTCACTCGACGTCGTTCCCCTGCTCGGATGCATAGACCGACACGACGAGCTCATCGGTCAGTCGTCAATCGTCTAGGAGGTACTAATACTAAGGCACACGTGGCTTTTGCTGATGTAGTCTCATAAATATGGCGCGTGCCCAGGGGCCAGATGGTAGTGGACCGTATTAATTCATTGAATAATGTCGGTGCCCAGCCCCCCTTGTGGTGCATATGCATCTGTTGCTGTTGTACTGAATCTATTCGGCAAAGTATTAGTATTGCATTAGCAGAATATCGATCTTTAAAATGTAGCTTGTTGAGAGAAGATATCGGATCGTTTTCTCATAACTATCTTGGTGTAGGCTTATCTCATATCTTGATCAAGACCTGTTCAAGACCAATATGCACGGCTGATAATAATATAGTCAACGGATGATAATGAGTATGAATTTACTATCGTTGTACATAATATTATCATACATCAATCATCAAATAAACAACACGATGGTACTTCGTCTATCTACTACCCTCAACTTATTAAAGAAACGGTATGGACATGGAGGTAAATCACAGTATTGCAATGGCCATCGATCAGATCAGATAGTGACGCCAATCAATACTACAGGTAAACCAACTTTGTATAACAAACTTGATACAAGTGAAACCACTTGTACATTAGAGGACGATGATGACACATCTTCAAACAATAGTGAACTAGTGATGAAAAGTGCACATGATGTGAGCAACATTCAGTTTAAGTTAATATCAGATGAAGATCTATTTAAACAACCGCCACAGAATGATGTTTGTAAAGTTTGCAACCTTCCATTACCAACATTATCTACTGGATCAAAGTATTATGAATGTTGTGGCAAGGTACTTTGCAGTGGATGTGTACATGCACTTGAATTAAAAGCAAACAAAGATAATGAACCAGCTTGTTGTCCATTTTGCCAAGCCGAGGCACCTACATCTAATGAACAATTGATTGTTAGGAACATGAAGAGGGTGCAAGTTAATGATGCCGAGGCAATTTACAACTATGCACACTGTTATGCAAGTGGTTTATCGGACTTCCCATTAGACAAAGTCAAAGCTATACAACTTTGGCATCAAGCTGGTGAACTTGGTTGTACGAGGGCATACGACAAAATAGCCTATGCACATTTAAAAGGAGACGGTGTGCCAAAAGATAGTCAATTGACAAAGTATTATTGGAAATTAGCAGCCATGGGTGGTAGTGTTAATGCACGATACAATCTAGGCATTGCCGAAGAGTCTGCGGGTAGTATAGACAGAGCGATTCGACATTACAAGATTGCAGTGGCAGCTGGGGATATTGAATCGTTGACACAGATACATCAACTTCTTCTGAATGGACATGCAACAAAGAAAGATCTCCTTGCTGCTTTTGATACTCGGACTGCATACATAGACAAGATTAGGAGTGAGCATAGAGATGAGGCTGCTGAATACTGCGACGTATACAAGTATTACTAATCTAGTTCATGTTCTAAACCTACATTTAAATCTAAACACTTACTACTTGCTCTTAGTTAACTGTACTTGACATATTCTATACACTAACCCCCATTTAGTTTGAATAGTTCATCCTCGCTTCACTTGAGGCGGAGGATGTACTTCTTTCCCTACAATCACTAACCAAGTTGAATTATCCAAAGGGGCACCATCAAGCTTCCCATCAACACGAAGTTTTTTATCACTCATATACACAGGTGAACCATGGTCATAAATCCCCCAATTCTGGCCTTTATCGTCAAAATTACTAGATATGGTAACGGTAATCTGCCCCGCCGTCTTCTTATATATGGGGAGTCCCTTGAACGTTTGAGTTGCTCTTTTGTATGTGCCATTGACCATTGACATCCCACAACCACTAACAACAAGTTCATTTACCGCTGTAGCTGCCGCTGAAGATGCAGCTGCTTTGGAAAGAAAATGACATTGGATCTCTTGACAGGAACGCTGCGGCTTGTTGCAAGAAACCCAACCATTTTCTGGTGGAACCAATATAGACTCTCTTGTATACAAATTTGATTTGTATAGTCTCTGAATTTCATCATTGAGAGTTTTGTCTCATCGACCGATATACCAATATGCTTGATTTGAAAGAACCCGATAGATTGCAAACGTAGTTGATCCCACCTCTTTTGTGAATAACGGAGCATTCTTATATGAACTTCCATTTTTTTGTTTATAAACACCATTTACTCCAGAGGTACTGCAACCCAAAACTACAACCTGATTAACAAAACTAGAGGATGGGGTAACTGCACTTGTCTTCATCTGCATATACCATCCATTCCCTGGGGGAGCTAAACGAGATACATTCGGCTGAGATCTGCAAAGCCCACCAGGTACACCTGTGCCAGCATCAACGTCCTGTTTCGTATGACCAATACACCATTGTTTTGTGGTGGATCTCCAATAAATAACATACACTACTGTATTTCCCTTCCACTGTCCCTGTTTACTATACATTGGAGCACCATTGTGATTATATTTTGCGTCTACTCGGGTATATGTACCATTTACTTCACTCAATCCACACCCTCCAACAATAAATGTGGACGATGATGTAGAAGTAATTGTTGGAGCTGTTATACTACTATTATTAATCACATTGTTATTGGTTCGAGATCCCGCTGCTGCAATGTTTTGCGTAGCTGATGCATAGTTACTGGCCTGATTGGTGGTATTGTTATTGTTTTGTGGAGATAGGGATACCTTCCGTCGTTTGTTGCTACCCTCACCATTATCCGTCGGCTCGGGATCGTCCAAATCAACATCAATAACTTCATACTTCTTCTCCGCTTCCTCTAATGCCGTTTGGGCCTCCTTGTATTCCTTTTCATCAGCATCATACATACTCTGTGCATTAACTAACATTTGTTTTATTGATTCTAAATTTGTAGATGATGAAGAGACCTTTGATTTGGCCGTGGCAAGGCGTTTCCGCGCTGCCTCTAGAACTTCACGACCGCCTTCTGAGAATGCCATTGTGTGTATACGCTGCAAATTGCAATGGATGGAGTACCAGCTAAAGGTTTATGTTGGTGCACCTAATTTTTGTGCACAAGATGTGTTCGTTTTATTGCTCAATCGAAGCTTGAATGAAATATTTATTAGTAATAATAAGAGTGACTGTTATCTACTGATTTATACTCTGTATGAAAATACGGCTAGGTCTGTATGAATTGCTTTTTGCAATAGAGGTTTATGTCTCTGGTATGGAGTACGGTGCATATAATTTTTTGTGCACAAGATGTGTTTTGTTTTGTTTTATTGATATATAACAGCCGGCCGCCGTTGCAGACAAGCAACTACTGAATCTATACTACTAATTAATAAGAAGAACAATCCAATCCTTACGTCGTCGCCAGTCTATGCCGTCCTTATGCTTTGCTACTATCATAGTCTGAATTCTGTACCGATACGATCAAATTTTCTCACAAATCTGTACAAAAATTACGTCGATACGTTGGACAAACACCACTCCAACGCTGCTGAACAATCGATTAGTATTGCAAATTGCCATTGGTATATCATATCATATACCACTTTATTTAGTTTTTGACGCCCTTTCGATTAGTGCGTGTGTGGTAGCCGTAGAGTGGATGTTTCTACCAATAGAGACTTCTTGAGCTCTCTAACATTTACAAAAAAAAAACTGAAGAGTAGTTATTAGGTAGTATATGTCAATGAGTTGAAAGTATAATATAGTAGCAGTATTAATATAAAGGGATTTGCAACAATAGTTAATAATGGCTCGGCGTAATAAAAAGGGCCGCGGCAGTACTAAAAAAAAACGTGGTGGAAAGTTACAACAACAAAGTCCTGTTGCTCCTGTTGCTGCTCAACCACCACAGCCTCAACAGGAAGCTCCAATGTTTAGGTTTGATGGAGATACCAATCGTCAGCCAGAACCGGATCAATCAGTAGTGGATGATTCAGCTCCCATATTTAGATTCGGTGTACCCAAGCAATCCTCATCAAAAGATAATAATGAAGAAGGTGCACCTAATATAGCAACAACTACTACTCAAGCCCCTACCTCTGTAAAGGTATCCGAGGATGTCTGTGATCAACAAATTAAAACCAAGGAGGTGCATCCTACTAATACCCATCTGAGATTTGCTGTCGGAGATAAAGTGGATTGTCATAATTGCAAGACAAAAGAATGGGATTCAGGGACTGTCATATTTAGAAACGGCAATGCGAAGTCCCTTGCACAAAACACATCCTACCAAGTATTACTAGCCTGGAAAGGGAGCACTAGAGACAATCTTTTGCAAAATGCTGCCACATACCATGTTCGACTGGACAGTGGAATGGTTGCTGCAGTACCTTTAGATAATGATAAATTCATCAAACTAACAAGCAACCCTAGAAAGTTCAAAGTGTTTAAAGGGGTCGATCGTGTTGAATGTATATGGGGCGGGGAATGGGTGGCAGCAAAATTATTATCTTGTGCTCGTGATTGGGTAGATATTGACCCAACTGGTGCACCATACATAGTACAAATTGATGGTATGGGACTACCCTATCACATTTATGATCAGGATCGCATTCGAATGGTTCAAGTGGACAAGAAGAAGGCATTAAGATTTGATGTGGGACAGAGGGTTGAATGCTATGTAGGAGGGAGGAGTGAATGTCGCTGGATGCCAGGAACAATTATCAAGACTCATTACAAAGAGAACGAATTTGAAGATGGATTCGTAGCTCCTTATCAAATTAAATTGGATACGGGAGGTTTTATTTTTGCACCATTTGATGATGATGATACGATCAGAAAGAATGATACTCCTGCTCCTACTTGCTGGATTTGCTATGAAGCTGAACAATCCAGATCGAATAGTATTGTAAGGGAATGTGCTTGTAGAGGAGAAGCTAACGGATATGTCCATGTAGAATGCCTCGTGAAGCTTGCAATTGCCAAGGCCGATAATAAGCATCAAGAGGGTATCGATGATGAGAATCCATTTACCCAGTGCATCACTTGTAAGCAAGAGTTTAGGAAGGGTTCTCAATCGTTTCATTGTCTTGCTGTTGGATGCTTAAAAGCCTTTGGCGGCGAGGCTGATATCGGTAAACCCTGGAATGGACTGGCAACGTCCATGGCAGCTCTAGCTAAACATGCCGAAGGGGACAGTGACATAGCAATAAAATTTCTTTTGCATCGATGTTTGTGAATAGGCTTAATGACAAAAGTGTACAGCTTTCGTATAGGGAAGCTTTTCAGTTGATGCTTGATCACGCACGGTTAATGTATGATGTTTCATTTGTATACGAGGAAAAGGGGGAGCTCGATACTATGAAAAAGGTTCTCGATAAATCACTGTCTTTGATCAAGAAACTTGAAAAGGGCACTCCATCTCGCCGAAAGGTCAACATTCTTTCTTCATTGGCAACACACGCACATCTTGTGGGTGATTTAAATGTTGCAATGGAGCGGTACGAGGAATGTATCAGTTTAACCAGAGGACAGGCTAAAGAGAATGATATACTTTTGGCTACCCTTCTACTCAAAAGTGGCAACCTTGAGTTGGAATTAGGTAACACTGAACGAGGTATCGAGCAAATCACAGAGTCTGTAGATATCATGAAAGTTGTGTATGGTAGAAATCATATCAAAGTAGTCCAGTTTGCGGAGTGTTTAGACACCATTCAGAAAGGCCGGCTTGAGAAGATTCCGAAGAAGCTTATGCGTCTCGACTTTTCCGTGGGGAAATAGCATGGGTACAGAAGAGAAGTCTTATCTATATAACTATCATAACAAAAGTAAAAGGAATAAGTTGTGTATATGTAACAACAATGTTGATTAATAGCATTAGAAACTAACAAAGGATGGAGCATGACAGTACTCGTAGACGTTGCCACTCTTGTGCAGTAGTGTGCTTCTATCCGAGGCACGTTTCCCTGTTACCACAATATCCTCAATATCCCTCAGCAATATACTATTAACGCTGTACGCTGAGTGTCTTAGGTCATTGACATTTGTGTCAAGACCTGTTGTATCGATCACATCACAATCTAACCAGACCTTGAGTGCTTCATTATCTCCTCTACTTGAGGTAGCATTCTCACCATTTTGAAACTCAATAGTTTCATCCAAGTCCTCACTTCCATCCACATATAATGAATCAATCTTCCTGCCAAGAGGATCCTGCATACCTTTGTTGTCAGTACGTGCCTCATAATCCAAAGCGGATGGCTGAGACCAACCAAATGTGTTGACACATCCATTAATGAAGGAAGACCACCATAACGCTTGATCGGTCGAGTCACCTACTACTGTAACTAATGATGTTACCCGTCGTAATGTTTGAAATCCGTGTTCATTAAATGCCTTAAGAGGGTAATCAGGATTGAGCATGGTTATACTTCGACATACTAACTTGTCCAAGTTGGCAACTGATGAGGAAACATCGTCTTGTTGTAACGAAGGTGCTTGTCCAAAGCATTGAGATACAGCACTTGGTGATCCATCACTATTATCCTCAAAGACATTCATGAGAGTCTGTACTCCCATAGAATGTGTAACGATGTGTATGTTTGTTATACCCTCAGCTTTTAGACTTTGTAACATTTGTAGAAAATACTTTCGATTATTCTCACTTGCTGAAATGAGAGAGGCATATCGGTATGTCAAGACTTGTGCACCCGGCCAATCAAATAAGACTGGATACACTTTCTGGCTCAACTTTGTCATAGCCACCATTTGACCAAACGTCTCTAAACTATGTTGTAACCAACTATTGAAACCCGGGATGAAAACCAAAGCATCTTTTGTTCTAACATTTGTCCAATCTCGAACTTGTAATCGAATGTTCTGCACTGAACCAGACTCGTCTGATGTTGTTGATACCATTTGTATCTGTTGTTTTTGTTCCTCTGTTATTGGTGGACTTTCTTCATCTGTTGCAACGTCAGTATATGTCGGCTCATCATCTTTTGTTCGTATAACATCAATAACAATCTGTTTGATTCGTTTTGTAAATGATAACCCTGTTAGTTCGTACACATGATCATCTATCTGTACTCCTCTTGGATCGTTTGTACTGATTTGTAATGATGAAACTGGTGCTTCTTCTTCTTCCAAAGATGTATCACTAGTATCATCAAGATGTTTGCAAAGCTTCCCAATAGTAACACCATCTTCTCCTTCTACTTGTATATCACCAATCAATGATGCCATTGGTAGATTGGACATGAAGTCCCCTGCAATACTACATTCCACACTAGCAACACCACACCTTGGCCTCTCATCATTTGTCGGCATAAATTTATTAGCCTCAAATGTATCATCATTAGCCATGAAGAATGCCAACTTTACTGCTGCAAATGTATTCCCCTTGCCGCCATATTGCCGACTACTAAATGGCGCCACTGGATGACCATTATTCCAAGTACCAGTCAATATTTCACCATTGTACGAATCATCACTCCACACTCCCTTACCATGTGGTAAGCCATCTTCATTCACTTCACCAATATATCTACATTCATATCGTTTACGACTAAATCTACCCCATAATCCATCATATTCCATTGTAACTCCATCATGTAACAATCTAATACGCCACCATTTCCTTGCAAATCCATTCTTTTGAAACCAACTACTTGTAACAAATCTTGGATATATATAATTAACACATACAAACACTACCAATGTTAATACCTCAGCTGCAATAAACATGTATACTATCCATACAGTATCACTCCCTAATACATCATTTACTAAAGCAGAAGCTAATACCAACAATAATGGCCAATAAACTAACATCCAGTAAAGTAGATGTATGAATTTCGATGAGCCGAATATAGCAGTGATAACAATGGCTACGAATATCCATAATCCAATTAATACAATTTGTGATATTGTTAATGTTATTGATATTTGTTGATTGCCTCCTGTACCTGTAGATGTATTGCCTTCTTCTCCATTATTAGGGTTTGTTGTGGCATATGTAGAACTCAATCCATAAACCAAAATAAGAAAACATAATAGTATAACTAAATGATACTTCGTCTTCTTCTTCTGTGGACCATTTAGTTCACGTGTTAGTTTACGATTGTGCATTGTTAGGAATAGTTCAATTTGGGATGATGATAGTTCATTACTACTTTGTTGTTTGTTTTGTTTTGGAGATTGTTGTTGTTGCAACTCGGGCGATGAAGGATTGGCAACATCGCTGGCTGTTAGCTCTACCCCGTCGATAGAGTCTTCAATACTTTGCATCGTTATAATTGATTTATATATTCTACAAGTTTAAGGATTGGTTTGCAGTTGTGCAGTTGTTTTAGATTTGAGTTGAAGTGGTGCACCATTATATGTAGCTCGTTAAAAATCCAATCTATCACGTACTGCACACCCACTAATCGAATCGAAAGAGCGTTAAAATTGCCTTAACGATATACTAATGGCAGTATTGCAATACTAGCCGATTGTTAGTAGCCATTGTAACTTACTATTTATGTAACTTAGAGAGAGCTGAGAGCAGTATGAGAGCGTATTGTGTATTTTTTGTACAGATTTATGAGGAATTTTGACCGTATCGGTACAGAATTAACGAATTAACTTAACACTGTAGAAGTTATTAGTAAATAGAAGAAAGGCTGGCGTGGATGGCGTAAGGATTGGATCATCGTTCTTCTTGTTAATTAATACTTATATTTGTTGTAGTTGTTTGCAATCGGCGGCTGGCTGTCAAAATAGTCTGTATATTACAAGAACACATCTTGTGCACAAAAATTAGGTGCACCGACATATCATCAAAACTTTATAAACCTATCTATCCATTGCAATTTGCAGTATATACACAAAATGGCATTATCAGGAGGTAGTCGTGAGATATTAGAGGCGGCAAGGAAACGTCTATCCACCGCCAAAGCACAAGCAACCGCAGCTTCGACAAATTTAGCATCAATAAAACAAATGTTAATTAATGCACAAAGTATGTCAGATGCGGCAGATAAGGATGCCCAAACGGCATTAGACGAGGCAGAGAAGAAGTATGAAGTTATTGATATTGACGACGAGCCTGAAACACCGACAGCGGAGGGTAGTAATAAGCGGAGGAAGGTATCCCTATCTCCTCAGGCAAATAATAATAACAATAATATTTTGATATTGCCTTCGTTTGGCATTCGAAGATCACCAGACGGTCGTGCTCGGGGTCGAAATGTTGGGGAATTAGATATTATAAATGGGACCTCTACTGCCAGAAACAATACAATACCAACATCTATATCTTTTGCAGCTGGTTCATCCTCGTCAAATGTATTTACTAACAATTTACACAATAATGCTAGTACTTCAAATGGGGATCAGATTTTGTTTGCAGTGCCTGGCGATCCTGAAGTTAGTGGTGTTTATAAACAAGAAAATGGAAGTTTATATGCGGGTGCTCCAGTATTCACAAAACGAGTTAGATCAAATACTTTTGCAATCTATCGGGTACCCTCTAATCAAAAATATTGGTACATTGGTCATTGGAATAGAAACACCAACAGTGAAATGCCATCATCAAGATTATTCAAATCAAATTTGTATACGAGAGAAAGCAGATTGATTCCACCGGATGAAGGTTGGGTTTCTTGTAGTGCAGCACTTTCCTCTCAACAAGTCCCAAAATCTCGGTTTCTTTCTGCTGTAGCTTCATCTTCAGTGGCAGCTACAGCGGTAAATGAACTTGTTGTTAGTGGTTGTGGGTTACTCATAGCCAATGGTACATACAAAAGAACAAATAAACTGTTCAATGGACTTCCCAGATATACCAAGACGGCAGGGGAGATAACCTTTACCATATCTAGTATTTTCGATGAGTACAGCCAGTATTGGAGGATTTCTCAGGTAGATACAAGGAGTATTTACAAGTGTGTGGTAAAAGATCGTGTTGGTGGAAAGCTTGATGGTGCCCCCTTGGATAATTCAACTTGGTATATGGTTTCGGGGAGAGGGGGGTTACAGCCTCCACCTCAAGTGAAGCGGGGATGAATGATTCATCTAGATATGGGGGTCAGCTATCCGCCATTGTAGATCCAGCTAGGAATGTAGTGAAATAGTTGCTCTGCTAGTGCTAGTAGTCTCTTTACATTCGTCTAATCTCCCCTGTCTTGGTCAAGGTATCATAGTACTCCTATTCGTATCAGTTCTAATCAGCCGATACAGAAACCTCATCTTCGATTTGATCTCAATCCTTTTCCAAACTATCTCCCTAAGCCTCCTGAGCCAATGGTTCAGTCAATGATGCCTCCGGCTCAACAGTACGACGCTCAATCTCCAACGACTTCAGTTCCTGGAAGCTACTAAGTGCCGCCGCTAACCAAAACACCATTGACGAAATCGTACACTTCGCACCAGTACTCATAGAACAAGTCTCCTGCCATTCAATCTCACCAAAGGCAACGATTGGATTATTCTTACATAATTCACTATTTAATAACAACAATACCAATCCTTGTGATAATGCCAATAGAATGTAGCAAGGTGCATCTAACTTGGTAGAGGTTGTTTCAGGATTGTTATTGCATAACATGATACATTTTCCAACAGCGACACATAGGATGGTAACCCAGGCAATGATTGAGAAGGCAATGGCAGACTTCCAGGAGGCATCGAAGACGATGGCATCGGGGTATGATTGACATGTTTTAACAATGTAGATTCCATCGGTTGTGATAACTTGTGCCCAAAACTGATAATACCAACTTTTTATTTGATATGATATGATTTGATGATTTGTATACATTATTGATGTTGTTTGATGAGACGAGTATGAGTATCGAGTGTTAGTATATAATAGTGTTTGAACAGTACATAATAATATTATGATAAACACAAGAGAAACTTACAGTCCAAAAGTTCGAGTAACACTTTGGGAAGCACCAGCCAAATTAGTAAATTTGAGAAAGTTACATCCCAATGAACCAAAGAACATTAAACAGAATGCTGTTAAGGCAAATGTTGTTGTTAGTAGTCCGAGGCATGCACTGTATATTGTATCGTTACGATTTGGTTTTGGAGGATAGAAAGTGTGAGATTCGCAATTGCAATTTGATATACCTCCTCAACACAACGACAAAACGGATACAATACAGAGATATATTGCAAAAGGTATGCCTATACTGAAACATCGTACTCTTCGTCTTAACTCTCTCCATATCTTACTACATGATAGGCCTATCAATCATCATCGTTACATTTTTAAATTTTTCATATATCTTTTCAATGCGTCGACTTTCACATACAACTTACGATGACCCCCGCTGATTAGGCACCATAGATTTATTGAATAGATTGTTTGCCATGTTGTCAGTGTGTATTATTGATTATATTATGTTGATATTGCTTGGATAACTCTAATAAATCAACCTATTTCGACCATGTTTCGACTCTTGAGCTTCTTTATGTCATTGAACGGTATCCTTATTTTTTGCACCGAGCATGGTGATCATAATTATGAGTCAATACGATAGTGGGCAGTCAGGCGCTTAGCAGCGTCGGTGACAGTGGTAGTTATTGGTTATTATGCCATGGTTGTTTGGTTGTCGATTTGCAAAGGTTATGGTTAGAGATCAAAGAACAGAAGATAGATATGTGAGATTCATAACCCCAACGCACACATCATGCACATGTAATGTTTTGATATGATGTTTCTGTACAGATTGAGTTAGTTGTGGGTTTGCCCTCCTCGGCTTGTTGACATCTAACCTACAGCTGGTTCTAGGCTGATGAGAGGCGTTGCACACATACATTGATAGAACATATCTATATTTGCAACATATGATGTGTTAATGTTGTTAAAGTATATGTAGATTGCAAAGACATATAGCAGAGTTAGGATCAGTACAGAGGTTTGTAATAATGTCATCTTCATCAATAGGAGTAAACCATGAAGTAGAAATAGCACGTAAACGTCTCCAAGCAGCCTCGTCGCAGGTAGTGTCAACCACAACAAATTTACAAATGCAACATCAACAAATTTACAAATGCAACAAAAAAATATGGATATGCAAAAGTTATTGCTAGTTAATGCACAAAGTATGGTGAATGCTGCTAATAAAGAGTATAATGATGCATTAGCTATGTTAGCTGTAGTTGAAAAGAGATGCGGTATCACTTCGAATACTAATGAGCTGATGATGATGAAGCGAGATGCAGTGGAAGTTCGGGACAATGCATCTATTGAACACAAGATAGGGACGAATCATGCACCTATTACAGATCAAGGTAATCAATCCAAGAAACTACTTAGTGAAGGAGAGAGTAATAAACGACGGAAGGTTTCATTAACCGGTACAACAGCTATATCTGCTCCTACTTCGTCACTTGGCCAGTCATCAACTAATAGTCGGGGGAAGGATTTGAGTCAGATGCAAAAAGCCATATCCAATCGAAGTTCAAGTTCAAGTATTGCTGCCGCCACTACCACCACTACAGCAGCAGCTGCTGCTAATAATGTTAGTACAAGTACTACATCTTCTACTCTACCAATGAATATCAATCAACTTCTTTATGGATATGGAATGCCTCCCTACTTGATGAACAATGGCATGTTACCTCAGAGTAATAATTCAACCAGAAACAGTACGGAGATGTCATCTTTAGATCAGCTTAGTAGAACTGGACATGGTCTCAACATGATGGCTCGTCCTCCTCCTCCTCATGTGGTGCACACAAATACAGCAGGAACGACTGCACATAGAATTAGTATCAATGATAATAATAAGAATGAATCGGTAAAACAGTCATGGTTGGGATTGCAGAGGAAGCCAAGGAGACGATACATCGAGAGGCCAAGAAGACTCGAAACATTTCGGCTGTAGAGAAGGCACAAAAGGCATTGGCAGTAGAAGTAGAAAAGTCCAAAGAGGCAATGAATGTACTACTACACGCCAAAGTTGAGGAGAAGCTACGAATCATGACTCAGAATCAGAAGATGCAACCGCAGCTCAATACGACAACTACATTTCCTGTCACCGCTCCCATCCGCCCTGTTGTTCCTACATCCCAGAATGTAGCAGTGGCAGGTCTTGGTACAAGTATACAGCAACAGACGCTTCCTCTTCCATCCATGCTTGCACCAAAGCAGAAGGAGAAGCCGCCTGATTATACCCTCCCACCGAAACCATATACAGAGTACACAATCTTCTTCAAACTCGAACAAGCGTACCTAACACAAACTGAGGGTGGTAGTGGTCTTGCCGAGGAAGTTAAAGAGTCCCTCATTCCAGGTCATCACGATCCACTCGAATGGCCTCGTCCAAAACGGTATCAAGATATTGTCATGACACCATACTGGTACTCTAGTTTACATAAAGCAGATATAGAAAAGAAACGTAAGCATAGAAAACTTCCTGGACGGATGAGTCTATCAGAACTTAGTAAGACTATATCAGCTAATTGGAAGAAAGCAGATAGTGATGTTGTAGAGTATTGTAGAAAGTTGGCAGCAGCCGAACAAGAGAAGCATAATGATTTAGTAAAGCGGGCGAAGGTTGCTGATGCTGGGTCTAATATACTTTAGTGTGATGATATAGATAGGGAAACGGTTATTGTAGTGTAAGCTTCCTTCTAGATTATGAAAGGCATCAACATCCAACTCTGATTTAAATTTAAACAATAACGATACACACACTAAGCTTGATTTCACCCTCTACATCTTTACATCCATGACAACTTGGGAACTGGATAAACGCCCTTTCCAATTGCAGACCAACAGGTTGGATCTTTAGGGGGGATCTTTGGATGATCATCGCTCTCATCTACATGTGCTATATAATTCCCACCGATATCCCCAGGTTTGCCAATGTGCCAAGCCTGGTCTATACGAACAATCATATGGGCCTCAGGATCTCCATCACATTGCCCATATTTTACATATTGAGGATTGTCACCGACCCGATTGTATACTCCATTGAACTTTGACAAACCACATCCTTCGACTGTCACTTGCTTAATCTCAACCGCACGGAAGGTAGGACTTGGATAAAGTCCTCCACGTATTGTACCAATTACTTCCCAGCCGGTGCTAGGAGGAAACAAATCATTATTTTCTGCAGATCTGAACAGAGCAAGGTGACTGCTCGTGCTGCTACTTGTGGCATTTGCGGACCGTCCAATAAACCACTTGTAATTAGACCCATCCATGTTGCGATAGATTGAAAAGTTGACAACTTTTCCATTCCATTTTCCCTGTCTCTTATACTCCCTCTCGTTGGTATTTCGAAAATCCCGACTATAGGTACCATTTAACTCAACGTTCCCACACCCTTCAATAGCAATATGATCATTAGGCAGTATTAGCCGACATGTAAGAGAAAAAATCGACCAGTCACGAGTTCCATCACTGCGCTGCCTGTACCACATTGTTTCTGGAGGAAATAGCACTTCCCCATTGGTACATGATGCATGTCGGATATTAAAAGAGATGTTTCCGTCAGCTTGAGCACCCCAATTACCAATATACCAATTCATCCATCCTCCTCCTGCCCGTCGGCACCGAAGAATTGCATAGCAATTTAATGTATTAGGTTCCTTCCCCCCTTTGGTGTATACCGGAGCACCTTGTAAATCACCTACTCGGGTATACATGCCATTTATTTCCGAGTCTCCACAGTTTTTGATAACAATTTGGTCCACAACCTTTGGAAACGAGGCAGCAGTGTCACTAGTAATGATAGTTGTATCAAGTGTGGTTGAACTGACAGATGCCCTATTGCTGCTGCCATTTGTATGAAGTCCCAACCCAGTATCAAGTTGACCATTATTGGTATTAGATTGATGCCCTGCGGCCACAGCAGAGGCACCACGAGCTGATAGAGATGTTCCCGATACATTACTGTTTCCGATACTGTTCCCATTTTGTAATAGCCGACATGTTGGAGCTGGGCCAATTCCTACCCGAACTCCCCATCCTCTACCCATTGTCTTCCATCCATCTTCTGGAGGGTCCATACGATTTGCATTCTCTTCAGATACATACAAGTAGCTAGTTACTCTTTCACCGGAGGATAAGAATACAATATACCATTTAGGCTGCCCGTCAATCCATGACTTTAGAATTCCAATACGATCCGTATCCAACGGTGAGTTAGATTCCTTTTCCGGTTTGGTATACATTACAGAACCTTTATACATCTTTTTGTCAAGGGTATAGGTACCATTCACGGTAGGCATGCCACACCCTTCTACAATAAATTGAAGAACATTATTATTATTGGACGTACTTGTATTTCGAGCATTAATGCTACTTGCAGCTCTTAAATTATTGTTATTGTTGGTAGGACGAGTTGCAGCTGCACTATTTGACGTAGCAGAGACAGTTGTATTGAACTGTCCCGTAGATAATGTGGCATTATTGTTTCGAGTTGAATTGGTATTGTTGTTTGACTGAGGAGAGAGGGATACCTTCCTTTTCTTATTACTATCTTGTCCTTGTTTTGTGTTTGCAGCCTCTTCATTATCAGAGTCCAAATCAATAGATATAACCTCCCATCGTTTCTCGGCAGCAGCTAACATACTCTGTGCCTCCTTAACTTCCTTCTCGGATATACTAAGTTGATTCTGGGCAGCATTAACACTATTAGTAGCATTTTCTAACATTTTAGCAACCATTTCTTCTACAGATTTCTTAGATTCATTTGCTGTTTGTAATGCTTTAGTGTCTGAAGATACGCGTGATTTGGCTGCGGCTAGACGTAACCTTGCTGCCTCTATTTCACGGCTCCCTTCTGATGATGCCATTGTTGTTTCCTTCTTAATAACTTGCAATGTGGTGTAATTTGCAGGTGCACCTAAATTTTTGTGCACAAGATATGTGTTCGTTTTTTATTGTTTAATCGTAGGAAAGACTGACGATGAAGTGTGTATTAGTACTCGTATAGTGACTGTTGCCTACCGATGTAAACTACTAGGTCTGTATGTATTGCTTTTGCAAAAGAGACGGTGCACCTTATTATTTTTTGTTGTGCACAAGATGTGTTTGGTATCGGTGTGTTTTATTGATATAAGAACGTCTCAATAGCCCGGTTGGAGACAACAATTGCAAATATGAATATTAATTTAACAAGAAGAAGAACGATCTTTCCTTACACCGTCCGTATATATGCTGTCTCTATCTCTATTTGCATTGATAGATGCAGTGAAAAAAAATGACAAATCATTCCACATGTAAGCACGAGAGATTTGTTTAATAGCAATCTCTCGCTACGATATTGAAGTACCTAGTATGGTAGGGTGCGGGGTCGTCGACCGTCGATACGGCGTCAATTCTTCATCTCGTATAGAAAGTATAGGGGATTTATCAGTTTTTGAAATACTCTATCGATTAATGGTAGTGCGGTAGCTGAGTTATAGATAGTTATCGAACAAGAGCAACTTTGCAAAAAAAGTACACATCTTGTGCACCTTCTTACTTCTGAAGATAACATACGTATCTCTTGTATATAGATAGAAAAAGGGATTGCAAATCAGCTCATATACTAGATTATTATAAAGTTAAAAATGGGTCGGCGTAATAAGGGTCGCAGTACCAAAAAGAAAAGAGGTGGTAAATCCAAACAAAGCACACCAAAAAACAATAATGAAGAAGGTGCATCTGAGGAAGAACGTCCTGATGAATTAAGATTCAATGTTGGTGATAGAGTCGATTGTAATATAGAAGATAATACTTGTTTATCGGGGACTGTAATAATGAGAAACTGGGAGGACGATACGGGAGATATTTTCCCCTATCGAATTCGGTTGGATGATAATTGGATCACATATGCACCAGTTGATACGGATAATTGTATTAAGAGGTCTTCTACCCTTGCTGTTGATGTTGATGCTTTTAAAGTTGGTAGCCGTGTTGAGTGTCTTAGGAATGGTACGTGGTCTACAGGAACAGTTACCAAATGTCATCCATATTGGTTAGACGATGATCCAGTTGGAAGCGCCCCATACTATATACGATTTGATTCCCAACCTGGTATAAGTGAATTCTTTTTGGGCCCCGCAAATGGTATTAAGTCAAGTAAAGTGGAGCAAACAACGGATGCAGAATTGCGGTTCAATGTGGGTGATCGAGTAGAATGTGCTGTAGGCTCTCCGCGAGACCAAAATTCAAATAGTAGAAGATGGCTGCCTGGGACAATTGTCAAGCAATGGTACAGTGAGGTAACTTTTGGAGATAACTTCCTTGCTCCATATCAAATCCGATTAGATATTGGGCGCCTCATTTATGCACCAGCTGACGAGGATGTTACTATCAGGAAGTATGACTACCCTGCCCCTTCATGCTGGATTTGTTATGATGACGAGCAAACTGAACATAACAAAATTGTACGGGAATGTGCTTGTAGAGGGGAAGAAAATGGATATGTTCATCTCGGATGCCTGGCAAAGCTGGCAATTGCAAAGGCTGGCAATAAGTATCTGGATATTGATGATGAGAATCCGTTTGATCGATGCATTACATGCAAGCAGGAGTTTAGGACAAATTCAAAATCCTTTTCAGCTCTTGCAAAGAGGTGCATGGCTGAGTTTGGTGACGAGATAGGCAATCCCTGGTATGGAACTGCTACGAGTATGTTCATCCGTATGATGATTATGGAGAGTCGTAGTTATGAGGAGGACAGCAAAAGATATGATTTCGCAGAAGAGATGCTCTTAAATCGATGCGACGCAATCATTCAATGTATTAATTTGGGGGGTACCAACACTCCTCACTTGATGCTCGAGCTGTCAAGACTTTACGATGTTTTGGCAATTGTATATGAAGAAAAGATGGAGCTGGATAAAATGAAGGAAACTCTTGATAAATCACTACCATACGCTTGATTGTATCTCTTGAGAATGGCACACCATCTCGTCGAAAGATCAAAATTCTATCATCCTTGGCTAAGCATGCGTGCCTAGTGGGTGATACAAATGTTGCAGTGAAGCATTATGAGAAGTGTATCAGTATTATGAGAGGTCAGGCAAAAGAAAATGATATCCTTTTAGCTACTCTTCTACTCAAAAGTGGCAACCTTGAGTTGGAACTTGGCAATATCGAACGAGGTATCGAGCAAATTTCAGAGTCTGTTGATACTATGACAACTGTTTATGGGTGTGATGACGATCTGGTTTCAAAGTTGGGGAGTAGCTTCGACAAAATTTGTGAGGGTGATCTTAGATCAATCCCAAAGGCTCTTCTTGTCCGGGTTGATTTCCCTCGAGCTCCACACCCTCAATATCTAAGTTTAGGGATAACTTAGACAAGATTGGACGAGAGCTTGTTTGGGTTCCTTTCCCTGTCGAGTTCACCAGGTCTGATAATAATATATAGATCAAGATCTTAGCATTAGCATTTGATAATTATGTGTGTACCAAGTACCAATTATGATATTTATCATTAGATCCCTAGAGTTACAATTTATCATTAGATTCCTCTCTAGAGTATCTAATTAATAATGATTGGGCATAAAACAACACGACCATCATCGACTTTTCGTTTCTTCTTCGACTTCTTCAACTTAATACCATGCATGATGCACAATCCATTCTCCATTTGATTATTCATACACCCCTCATGAGTACATTGCGCTACCTTCTCCTCGATGCTACTTGACTCCTTCTTTCGTTCTTCCTTCTCCCTAAGTCGAATATGTCGACCACATAATCCACCTCTTTTTGCTTGACTTGTACATCCCGTAAGTTTACAAGTGTATACATATTTTTTATTACCATGTTTCTTACAAACTCCACCGGCTAGTACTGCATTACTGTTACATCCATCGTGTGTGCATTTTCTCTTCTTCCTCTTATTCTTGATATTGTGTTTAAGGAGGTTTATACTTTTGTTATGATTCTCCTTTTCTAACAAGTTTTGTTGTAGACTATACAATTCATAATTAGTATCATGAATTTGTGACAAAGGCGGTGGTGGTAACTCTCTATTTTCCTTCTCTACTACAAGTCTTGACTGTAATTGTTGTTGCTGATGCTTAATAGATTCATTCATTGTATCAACTTGAGTTTGTTGCCATTTTGTTAAACATCCCTGCTTCTTCTTAGTAGGCATGTCGTGTAGCTGTAGGTGCAGTTGATGAAGATAACGACGACGATTGTCCTCCTCTAAAAGAGTGTGTTGTTGACTATACAATTGATTCGAATTATGAATTGACAAAGGCTGTGGGGGTGGTGGTAAGTAAGTCTGCTGTAGTCTATACAAATCTTCTGCCATGGTGGTAGCAGATAGATTGTTATTGCAATTGTTCATGGGAAGCTGTGTTGGTGGCATAGTTATTGTCGTCGACGGGATAAATAATTTGTATGTGTATAATGTTAGGATACTTGAGGATACTTCTCGATGGTCAAGCGGAGATAATAGTTCTTTGCCTCCTGTTCGTTGTTAATTTGATTGTTAGAGGTTGTCGATGATGATATGATTGTATTGTTGCGCCGCTATCCAAGTTATGGCAGCAAGAATGCTTAGCATGCTTGTCAAGCAGAGAGTGGTTGGAAGTTAATTTCAATCCGCTTTCGAAACGAGGTATCCTGACTTCCATCCCCCCGGTTTGCAACACTAACACCACAAAGTCAAAGTAGTACCACGATGGCACCGCTTATTCCTATTGCCTGCGTTCTCTTAGCAATAGGAAGTGGCAGCGGACGTAGTGGAAGAAGAGTTGCTCGAGGAGCTGGCCGAGGACGAGGCAGAGGAGGCAACACAAAAACATCAACAACAACTGGTCGAGGTAGAAAAAGATATACACGAGATGGTATAAAGAAGAAGCCATCAACTGACAATAATGACGATAATAGACAAGAAGAACTGTATCCCTTGCCTCCATTGACAATTCCCAATGGACCACGTCCATCTTACTTTACATGCAGGCATTCATACGAACATACTTTAATAGATGAAATAGAAAGTTATGTCGATAGCTCATGTGATTGCAAAGTTGTAACATCATCACCATATCCAGGCCTAGTTCGAGTAGAAGATGATGATAGTGTATTACCAACATTATATGATCCAGTGTATGCATTGCAATGTTTACCATCATGCGTTGTTATTTCAGCTGAATCAATCAAAGGTTTCGCCCGAGAGGTACTATCTGCATTACTAGGTGATGGTACCGATGATAATGATGCTACAATTGATGAACAAAGCGAACAAACACGACAGCAACTACGCAATGCACCACGAGGTAGTTTATCAATCCACCCGTTAGTACCCGGTATGTGTAAAGGACAAACTAATCCAATAATGCAACATCGTTCAACAAAAGTTAGTGAAGAGATATCCAAGTTGCTTAAGAAGAGTTATCCTGCTGCTAGAAAGGCATCCGTTACAACATCAGATGATGACGATGGAGATGATGTAATACAATCAAAAGAAGAAAGATGGGTATTACAATTTATGTTACAATCACCAAACATTGCAGTAGCAAGTATAACTAAATCAAAACATATCGGACCAGGTATCAATTCCTATTGGCCAAACATTCAACATCCATTAGGATTAGCCAAAGTAGACATAGTCGAACGTATGCCAAGTTCTGCATATAGAAAGTTAATGGAAGGTATAGAATGTATGGGTATATATCCAACATTGAAAACTACTGTGGTTGATTTAGGTGCTTGTCCTGGTGGTTGGACATCGGTTATTAGAAGATACTTTAGTGATTGCAAAGTAATTGCAGTAGACAGAAGTGAATTAGATCCTGCATTAATGAATGATAATATGGTAGAGTTTATTAAGGGTGATGCATTTACATATCAACCACCAAATTATGAACATCAAGACTATTGGATGATATCAGACATAATAGCCTACCCTGAACGTATCACAGATCTATTAAAACAATGGTGTAGTAACAAATGGGCATCGAATATGATTGTCACAATGAAGTTTCAAGGGAATGAACCAGATTTGAATGAATTAGATACAGCTATACAAGTTGTAAAAGATTGTGGATATGTTTGTCGAGTGAAACATTTCTTTAATAATAAGAATGAGGTTACGTTCATGGTATCGTCAGTGGTAGAGAATGAAGTAGTAAGGGATTTAGATGTTGATATTGTTGGTACACAAATGTATCCTAGTTTATAAACATATAAGCAAAAGAAAAGTAACTTCAAATCACTCTTCTCGGTGCTTCTTCTAACAATCAACTTCCCCTTCCACATTGGGCACCTTCATGAATAATTCCATGAATACTATACTCCTCTCATGACTATGAGTTCCCTGCCGGAAATAGATATGACATCACTAAAGGAATAATGATGTTGGCTCCGCAGTTGACACGACATTCGTTTCTGAACAATTGGTTTCTGGATGTTGAATACTTCTTTGCCTTCCGATGCCTCTTCTTCATTTGCAAACCCTCTTCAATCTTCATATTCCATAATGCAAGCTCCAATTGTGTTGTAGCATTTTCCATACTTTGAAACTTGCTTTCATATTCTTCTAGCTCTGATAGAAGTTCATTGAGGTGTGCCTTCTTGTCAGCACATGCCAAAGCCTTTTCGTATGTCATAGCCTCGTTTATAAAGACCTTAAACCAGACACTAAGTTTCTCAAGTCGAGGCAGAAAGGCTTTTGCAAATAGATAATGGAATGAATTGGGCGTAATACTACCAGGTGTCTCAAATGATGTAGAGTCTGCCAACTTGTTCATCAATCCATACCAGTCGACCCATTGCCAGTATTCGCTGCTGAAATCAGAGATTCCTGCTAAAACATCCCAACGTGCGTCACTCTTAGCCAATGTTTCAAACATCTTCTCCCATTCAAGGTCATAACCAGAGTATTTGTCTGTAATACTATCAATTAACAAGCAAATAATCTCATCTGGTGCTTGCCCCCAAATGGCGTAAAGAAGGGGAATCTCCCCCCATTTATCTTTCGTAATGAGGTTGTCCGGGTACTTTTCAATAATGATACGATACATATCTATATTTTGCATTGTCGAACAGGCCAATATATGAAGTGCTGTCATTCCCAGCGTGTCTTGTAGATTACCAGTTGTA